>Ga0209737_10000026_pt1 | contig 126191 bp, 101 predicted proteins | sample TergutCu122P3_FD_187284 | JGI IMG/M metagenome (GOLD analysis project Ga0209737, IMG submission 187284) | Cubitermes ugandensis P3 segment gut microbial communities from Kakamega Forest, Kenya - Cu122 P3 (SPAdes) (version 2) | ecosystem: Host-associated > Arthropoda: Insects > Digestive...
AAGAAGATTACGATCTGATGAGTATTAGCGATGTAGCCAAATTTATAAAAGCCAACAAGCACTTGCCCGATGTAGCTCCTGCCGCAGTAATGGAATCGGAAGGAATTAATTTAAGTGAGATGAATGCATTATTGTTGAGGAAAATTGAGGAGTTAACGCTGTATGTAATAGAGCAAAATGAAAAAATGCAAATGATGGAAAGTAAAATAAATAAATTGGAAAACAGATAAGTTTCTTTAAAACTTTTAAGAATATAAGTGTATGAAAACAAAGCAATTATTATTAATCATCTGTTTAATGATGAGCAATATTGTTCTTGCAAGAGAATTGGTTGATAAAGGTATATCCTTGACAAAAAAAGGAAATGATTATGTCATAGAATTTGAACTGATTGATTACAAGACAATAACAACAAAAATAAAAAAATCAAATACAGAAACGGAAGATTTTATACGCATTGATATACCGGAATATGGTATTATATACGAAGAGGGAGCGCCTCAATTACCGCAAATTTCTTTTAGTTTGGCAATTCCTTATGATATGGAGAAACCTAATTTTGAAGTTTCGGCGGTAGCAGAAAACAAGATAAAATTGGATCATAGAATATATCCGACACAATACGATATTCCCGACACGCTCTCCAAAGAGAAAAAAATTAAAATAAACGATTCTATTTATTCCGGTAAAAAGAAATTTGAACTTCCGTTTGCCACTTTGTCCGATCCATTCATCGTTTCCGGAGTGAAAGGTGTAATGGTTACTATTTACCCGTTTCAGTATGACCCTGTCAAAAATAGTTTGATAATAAGAAAAAAAGGTACCGTTAAGATAAAGATTGGCAAAGAGATAGATACAAAAGTCGTTGAAACGGAAAGTACTACGGATTATTTGAATGATTTCTTTATTAATTATGGCGATTGCCACAATTTATGGAGTAATTACACGGCAAAGACAGATGCAACAACAATGCTAAGGTCTTCTTCACAATATCCCAAAGGAAATTATTTATTGATATATCCGACAACTTATTATTTGGGATTCGGATTAAATAGATTCATAGAGCACAAAAAGTCACTTGGTTACAATGTATCCACCGTTGGTTACGCTGGTTGTGTCTATACTTGGGAAGGAGATTGTGTTTCTTTGACAACTCCAACCGAAATTAAAAATATCATAAAATCAGCATATAACAACCCGTCCACAAGACCCGAATATGTCTTATTAGTAGGCGATTATGCCGATGTGGGCGGTTGGGTATTTCCTTTAAGTGGCGAGGATGATACTTATTCTGATTTAAGCTATTCATTATTGGAAGGTAATGACAATTACGCCGATGTTGGTTTTGGCAGGTGGCCCGTTACAAATCCAACGGAATTAAACAATATTATCAATAAAACCATTGAAATGGAAAATAAATTCAGGGCATCTTCTATAAGTCAAAAGCGGGCAACTTTAATTGCTGATTGGGATGATGATTTTTTTGAAGGAGTATTCGGAATTACTTTTGAAAATTGTATTCCGGAAACTCGAACGTCATTACAAATTGATGGATATACTTGTACGACAATATTAAAAAATAGTGGAGGGACAACGAATGATATTGTTAGTCAGATAAATAATGGATCTTATTTCGTTTATTATAGAGGACATGGAGGAAAACGGCATTGGGCTGGACCTGAATTTCAGGATACCCTTGTAAAACACTTAACAAATTCAATTTATCCGATAATAATTTCAAATGCATGTCATACCGGTAATTTTATCCATTGGAAAACTGCGTTATGGAGTGCGAGGACGGATTCGGAAGATTTTCCTTATCTTGGCGAAAAATTTCTTAGAGGAACATCAGGTGCTTGTTTTTTTTGGGGTGCAACCCGAAAAACCGATCGTCTTGTCAATAATAGACTGAATGAATATATGTTTTTTTCGCCATGGACAACAGGGTCTGATCGTTTTAACTCATTTGACAATATGTCTAAAATCACAAATGCGAGCATAAAACGTTTGACAGAGAATTTCTCTCTCATTCCCTCACAGACAAACAAACTGATTGCTACGGCTGCCTATAATATTTTGGGCGACCCTTCACTGCAAATTCGTTTCAAAGAATGTCCTACTGATTTAACCTTTTGGGGAGGAGAAACAGATAGCGGAGAGACATTGCAATATCCCATAACCAAGACTATTTCCGTCGGCGGGAATTCAACTCCATTCAATTATACGGTTAGAAGTGGTGGAAATTTAACTTTGCGAGCGAACAACAGCATAATATTAAAACCGGGATTCAGTGCGCAAGCGGGTTCTAAGTTTTCGGCATCCATCACATCAACTGCTTGCTCTACGCTTCGCAGCGCATATCAAAGAAATGTATATCAAACAGATTACGGAACAGAAGATGAAGTTGTTTTACTAGATAATAGCAACGAAATAATATCTTTTGAAACAGCAGATGTACAGGTATATCCCAACCCATTTAATGAGTTTGTAACCGTATCTTTCTATTGCTACGAACAAACAACTATTTCTTTAAAATTGTATGACATTCAAGGAAAACTTCTTAAATTTGCTGCGGACAGAATTACATATCCTGAAGGTAAAAATGAAATCAATATAGAAGGTGATTCATTGGAAAAGGGGATTTATCTGCTCAAATTGACTGTTAATAATTTGGATTTTGTTTATAAACTCATTAAAAATTAATTTTATGAAAGTATTGTTGAAATTGGTATGTCTATTATTCATTTTTATATTATTCTATGGTTGCAGAGAAAAAGTGGAAAAATGCAAACCGTTTGAAGATAAGTATGCCATGTTTGTTCCCAAAAATATGGAATCAAATGATTCGATTATGTTTTATAATAATAGGGGAGATTCATTGGCTTTTACTTATTCAACTGAAAAAATGCATCATGGTGATACTGTTCATAATCAAGGTGAATGCTCGCCTCTTTTTGTTGCTGTTTATGAAAATAGAAAATATAAAATATTACACACATTAGGACATTATGGTGGTTATTCCACAATTTGGGTCATGATTAGTTGTAATAGGTATAATTCCGAACGCTTTACTTATAATCCTAAAAACACTCCTATTACTACCTCAAAAACGATGGAAGATGTATTGGTAAATGGTGTCTATTATAAAGATGTAGTAATATTGGACGTAAATACATTTAAAATATATGTTGCCAAAGATCACGGTGTTATTATGTTTACGGACTTTAATGAAGTATGGGCTATTAATAAATTTGAATAGTTTTTAAAGCTAATTTTTTATGAAAGTATTGTTGAAATTTGTATGTCTATTATTCATTTCCGTATTATTTTATGATTGCGGAGAAAAAGTAGTGAAATGTAAACCGTTTGATGATAAATATGCAATGTTTATTCCCCAAAATATGGAATCAAATGATTCGATTACATTTTATAGCAATAAGGGAGATTCATTGTCCTTTATTTATTTAACTGAAAAAATTGATGGTAGCTCTACTGGTCATAATCAAGATGAATGTTCGCCTTTTTTTATTGCTGTTTATAAAAGTAAATATCATTATAAAATATCACAAACATTACTATATTATGGTGGTAGTTCCAATATTCAGGTACTGATTAGTTATCGGGGTTATGACTCAAAACGTTTTACTTATAATCCTAAAACCAATCCTATTACCACCTCGAAACCAATGGAAGATGTATTGGTAAATGGTGTCTATTATAAAGATGTAGTAATATTGGACGTAGAAAATACTTCTGACAAAGTATATGTTTCCAAAGATCACGGAGTTATTATGTTCACGATTAAAGATTTTGATGAAGTATGGGCTATTAATAAATTTGAATGATTTTATTAAAAATTAATTCGATGAAAGCATTGTTAAAATTTGTATCTCTATTATCCATTTCCGTATTATTTTATGATTGCGGAGAAAAAGTAGTGAAATGTAAACCGTTTGAAGATAAATATGCCATGTTTATTCCTCAAAATATGGAATCAAATGATTCGATTACATTTTACAATAATAAGGGAGATTCATTATCTTTTATTTATTTAACTGAAAAAATATTCGATGGTAGTTCTACGGGGCATAGTCAAGCCGAATGTCGTCCTTTTTTTTGTGCTGTTTATAAAAGTTATTCTTATAAAATATCGTTCGTATTAGAATATTATGGTGATAATTCCAGTGAAATTCGAGCATGGATTACATACAATGGTTATGATTTAGAGCGCTTTTCTTATAATCCTAAAACCAATCCTATTACTACATCAAAACCAATGGAAAATAATGTATTAGTAAATGGTGTCTATTATAACGATGTAGTAATATTGGATGCAAATGCTTTATTAGGTAAAATATATATTTCCAAAGAACGCGGAGTTATTATGTTTACAGATTTTGATCTTGTATGGGCTATTAATAAGTTTGAATAATTTTAAAAACTAATTTTATGAAAACCACATTAAGCATTTTTTGTGCCATTGTACTTTTATGTCTATTTTCCGCTTGTGGAAGGAATGTGAAGTGTCCTGATTTAGACAAAAATATTTTGTCTTGGTTTCCTTATGAAAATGAGAGTAATATTCGTTTAAAAAACAAAACGACAGGTGTTGTACTGACAATTCCAATATCCTATGTGAGGATTAATCATACTACCGGTTATAATACAGGCAATGATTGTGGTCACTGTGATGATAACATTGAAATTCACAGTAATGCAGATTTTAATATTTTTGTTTCTATAGAAAAAAATAAGATTACATACGAACGTTACAGCATAGAAGGCGTAAGTTTTTTTGGAAATACCCCTATATTAGAAAACTACACATTGAATAATAAAAAGTATGAACAAGTAAAGATTTTTGAAAAATCAGGAAGCAATAGTAAGTTAATTGTTGCTCGGGATTTCGGAATAGTTGGTTTTGTTGGTGAAAATGGAGAGGAATGGTTGTTGGTAGAAAATAATGTGATGCGACAAGTAAATCCAATGATAATAAATAGTAGTTGTGAATAAGTCTCCCTTTAAATTAGCTTGCATTATTTCTTACTGATAAACGACTATAAATTTTATTGCACTAAAAAAAATGAGCAATCCAATTAAAGGTTGCTCATTTTTTTATACTTCCACGTGTTATCTCAAATTACGAGTAAAAACACCCTGGCATAACCCTATAAAAATTTTGGAATAATTATATTTTGCAAGATTCGATAAAGTAGATAATAGTCATTTTCTTAAAATTTTGTCGAAAAGGATTGGAATTTTCACTACTTTTGCAATTCCCTTTGAAAATGATTGGTTTGGTGGAAGAAAAAGAAAAAAAAATAGACAAAATAGTGAACCAGGACGCACTTGAAACAGAGCAAATAGAGGTCTTTGGTGCACGCGTTCACAATCTCAAAAACATTGATGTCAGCATACCGCGCAACAAGATTACCGTGATTACCGGATTGAGCGGCAGCGGGAAATCATCGTTGGCGTTCGATACCATTTTTGCCGAGGGGCAGCGTCGTTACATCGAGACTTTTTCGGCTTATGCCCGCAATTTTTTGGGCAATATGGAGCGTCCCGATGTCGATAAAATTACCGGGTTAAGTCCCGTAATTTCAATTGAGCAAAAGACAACAAATAAGAATCCGCGCTCTACGGTCGGTACAACAACGGAAATCTATGATTTTCTGCGTCTGCTTTTTGCCCGCGCCGGAGAAGCCTATTCGCACGTTACAGGTGAGAAGATGGTCAGATATACCGAAGAACAGATTTTACGGCTGATTCACGAAGGGTATGATAATGAGGCGATTTTTGTCTTGGCTCCTGTGGTCAAAGCGAGAAAAGGACATTACAAAGAACTGTTTGAGCAAATTCGCAAGAAAGGTTACCTGCACGTCCGCGTGGATGGCGAGTTACGGGAAATTACCCATGGAATGAAATTGGACAGATACAAAAACCACAGCATCGAGATTGTGGTGGATAAATTGACTGTTTCGGAAAAAAATGCGCAACGGTTGAAAGATTCTGTTCAAATCGCGATGAAACAGGGCGCAGGTTCCATTATGATTGCGCGCAAGGCGGACAATGTTGTTCGTTATTTCAGTAAGTTCCTGATGTGTCCTACTTCCGGAATTTCGTACAATGAACCGGCTCCTCACAATTTTTCATTTAACTCGCCTCACGGCGCTTGTCCGAAATGCAAAGGATTGGGTTGGATTAATGAGATAGACTTGGATAAAATTATTCCCGACAAGACGGAGAGTATTTACAACGGGGCTATCGTTCCGCTCGGGAAATACAAAAAGACGCTTTTCTTTTGGCAGTTGGAAGCAATTGCCGAAAAATACGGATTTACGCTGAAAACGCCCGTTAAAGATATTCCCGAAGAGGCGCTTGATATTATTTTGAACGGTTCGGAAGAAAAAATAACCGTCAAAAATGCCTCGCTCGGAACATCCAACTATTCAATGTCGTTTGAAGGCGTATTGCACTACATCGAGATGCAGCAGGAGAGCGAAGCCTCTGCCACGGCTCAAAAATGGGCGAATCAGTTCAGCCGCATCATTACGTGTCCCGGATGTTGCGGAACTCGTTTGACCACCGAAGCATTATACTACCGGATTGCGGGAAAAAATATCGCCGAACTTTCCTCTATGGATTTGGTCGAACTGAACGAATGGGTGGGAAATTTAAACGAAAAATTGACGGAAAAACAGCAAAAAATTGCACCCGAAATACTCAAAGAGATACATACCCGCATTCGTTTCTTGTTAGATGTGGGGTTGAATTACCTTTCGTTGAACCGCTCGTCGATGACGCTTTCGGGCGGAGAAAGCCAACGCATACGGCTTGCCACGCAAATCGGTTCGCAGTTGGTAAACGTCCTCTACATTCTCGATGAACCGAGTATCGGATTGCACCAACGTGACAACATTCGCCTGATTAACTCGCTCAAGCAATTGCGCGACATCGGCAACTCGGTCATCGTGGTGGAACACGACAAGGATATGATGCTGAATGCCGACTATGTGATTGACCTCGGACCGCGCGCCGGGCGACACGGCGGAGAAGTCGTTTTTGCCGGAACTCCCGATCAAATTTCGCAAGCCAGGACTTTGACCGCCGACTATTTGACCGGAGCAAAAAGGATTGAAATTCCCAGAGAAAAGCGGCAAGGAAACGGAAAATTCATCGAAATAAAAGGGGCAAAAGGAAACAACCTGAAAAACATCGACGTAACCTTTCCGCTCGGTAAATTTATCTGCGTAACAGGTGTTTCGGGTAGCGGGAAATCGACGTTGATTAATGATACATTACAACCGATTTTGAGCCAGCATTTTTACCGATCGTTGCAAGATCCACTGCCTTTCGATTCGGTAGAAGGAATTGATCATGTGGATAAAGTGATTAACGTTGACCAATCGCCCATCGGCAGAACGCCTCGTTCCAATCCTGCCACTTATACTGGATTGTTCGGCGACATACGCAACCTTTTCGTCTCGCTTCCCGAATCCAAAATGCGCGGATATAAACCCGGACGTTTCTCTTTCAACGTGAAAGGCGGACGTTGCGAAACCTGCGGTGGAAACGGCTACAAAACCATTGAAATGAACTTCTTGCCCGATGTGTACGTCCCTTGCGAGGAGTGTATGGGTAAACGCTACAACCGCGAAACGTTGGAAGTGCGTTACAAGGCAAAATCAATTGCCGATGTATTGGATTTAACCATCGATCAAGCAGTAGATTTTTTTGAAAACATACCCGTTATTTATCTGAAAGTAAAAACATTGCAAAGCATTGGATTGGGTTATATAAAATTAGGACAACCTTCCACAACCTTATCGGGAGGCGAAAGCCAGCGCATCAAATTGGCAACCGAACTGATGCGCAGAGATACCGGCAACACATTCTATATCTTGGACGAGCCGACTACCGGTCTGCATTTTGAGGATATCCGGATATTATTGGATGTACTAAAAAAATTGACCGACAAAGGAAACACCATCGTTGTAATCGAACACAACTTAGACGTAATCAAAACCGCCGACTATATTATTGACATCGGACCGGAAGGCGGACGTGAAGGTGGTCACCTGCTTGGATGCGGAACACCTGAGGAGATTGCGCAAAATCCGGAGAGTTATACGGGAGCGTTTTTGAAGGAGGAGTTTCGGGGGCTGGGGATTGTGTTGTGAAAAATCAACCAAACAGTATAATACCATTTGGCTGAAAATATATTCAACCAAATGGTTGATAAATCAAAAATAGTCGAATTATTTTACAACAGGACGGATACTATGTCCGTTTCCACGATTGTTGCTTCCGTTATGCCAATACGCACAATCGTTGCAGAAGGTCATGAGGTAAGCGTTCGCCACGTCACTCGTACTACTCCAGTAGTGACCATCTGTATCTGTATTGTAAAGTGCGCTGGTGTAGCTGTATCGGCTACCCGCAGCAGGCAAGAAAATAGAATTACCGGAAATTTTATCTGTAAATTTTTTACCGTTTACACCATTTACGGTTGCCCATTCGTTATCTACTTTATCGGTATCCAATAGTTTTCGAATATCGTCCAGATTAGGTACGCGCCAACCGGTAGGGCTTGGATCGTTGGCGCTTGTCCAAGTGCTGCCTTCAGAAATACTACTATCCCAGTAGGTTTCTCCATCAGAATTTATTAGTGGATCGATAGAGCTCCAACCTATTTTACGATTCCATTGGTAAAACATACCGAAATTTTCAGGTTTGTCAACAAAAGTTCCGGGAGTGGCTATGTTACAAGTTGCCCATTCTACGCCGTTAATTACTATACCTTTGACCGTAATGTTGTTTGAATCTGACCCTCCTTGTTCCTCGGAGTTTTTTTGTTCAGAGGCTTCATCTTTTCCGCAAGAATTAAATACTACGGTTGTTGTACCTAAGGCTAAAAGTAAGCAAAAGTGAATAAAAAATCTCTTTGTCATAAAATCTTAATTTCAATGTGTTAAAAATACGAGAACTAACAGTATTTTTTATAGAAAATCATCATTTTTTGTTGCGAATGTAATGTTTTTTAGGGAATTTAAAAATTAAATTTACAATTTTCTCCATTTTTGTTCATTTATAGAAGAGAAAATGACAAATTTTCGACTGAGCGGAATATATTATAATCTTTTGCCAAAATAATTTATATATTTGTTATGTAAAAATAATGACAAAACTTATGAACATAGAAGAAGCAAGAGACTACTGCCTATCTAAAAAAGGCACAACAGAAGAATTTCCCTTTGATGAGGTTTCTCTCGTCATAAAAGTAGGTGGGAAAATGTTTGCACTCATTTCGTTAGATGTCGAAGAGAAACATATTGCACTGAAATGCGATCCCGAATATGCGGTTGAACTTCGGGAACAATATGCCGCTATTCGTCCGGCATACCATTTCAACAAAAGACATTGGAACGATGTCTTTTTTGACGGCTCTGTTTCCGATGATAAAATCAAAGAATTGATAGACCACTCTTATGATATGGTGCTGAAAGGAATGAGCAAGAAGATGAGGGATGCGATATAAAAAAATTGTTGAATTGCCCGGTGTTTTTCAACAGTTGGACAATTCAACAACTAACAACAATAATAAATACAAAATCAAATATACATATTCACAATCGCTTCGTAAAGCTCTTGTTTTCCGCTGATTTGAGCCGGTTCGCCTTTCTCTTTGGCGTAAGTTACGAGGTCTTCCAATGAAAGTTTACCAGCTTCAAATTCTTTTCCTTTTCCACTGTCAAAAGAAGCGTAACGGTCGGCAACCATTTTCTTGTAAGGCGATTGCTCGAGGATAGCTGCAGCCGATTCCAATGCGCGAGCGAAAGCATCCATTCCGGCAATGTGCGCAATAAAAATATCTTCTAAGTCGGTACTGTTTCTGCGTGTTTTGGCATCAAAGTTTGTACCGCCGCCTTGCAGACCGCCGCTTTGAAGGATAACGAGCATTGCTTGAATAAGTTCGTTCACATCAATCGGGAATTGGTCAGTATCCCAGCCGTTTTGGTAGTCGCCGCGGTTGGCATCAATCGAACCGAGCATACCGGCATCGGCAGCGCATTGCAATTCGTGTTCAAATGTATGTCCGGCTAATGTAGCGTGGTTTACTTCGATGTTCAGTTTGAAATCTTTGTCCAAACCGTGTGCGCGAAGGAAACCGATAACTGTTTCAGCGTCCACATCGTATTGATGTTTGGTTGGTTCCATTGGTTTCGGCTCAATAAGGAAATTGCCTTTGAAACCTTTGCTGCGGGCGTAGTCGCGCGCTTTGGTAAGGAACATTGCCAAATGCTCTTTTTCTTGTTTCATATTGGTATTCAAGAGCGAGTTGTATCCTTCACGACCACCCCAGAATACGTAATTTTCACCGCCAAGCTCGATAGTGGCATCAATCGCGTTTTTAACCTGCACGGCTGCACGGGCAACCACATCAAAATTAGGGTTGGTTGAAGCGCCGTTCATATAACGTTTGTTGCTGAATACGTTGGCAGTACCCCACAATAGCTTGATGCCTGTTTCGGCTTGTTTTTGTTTGGCGTATGCAACGATTGCTTTCAAGTTTGCCTCGTATTCTTCGATTGAATTACCTTCGTCAACCAAGTCAATATCGTGGAAACAGTAATATTCGATGCCTATTTTTTGCATAATTTCAAAACCGGCATCCAATTTTTTCTTGGCGATTTCCACTGCCGATGCGCCTTGCATCCAATCAAATGATTTGGTTCCCGGACCGAATGGGTCGCCGCCTTCCGAACAAAGCGTGTGCCACCAAGCCATAGAGAATTTGAACCAATCTTTCATTTTTTTGCCGTAAACTACTTTTTCGGCATCGTAATAGCGGAATGCTAACGGATTTTTGCTCTCTTTTCCTTCAAATTTGATTTTCCCGATTGAGGGGAAATACTGAGTGTTTGACATAATAAATTATTAATTTTTTATTTGAAAATATTTTTAATTATAAGTGTTTATTTGTTGTAAAAAATATCATTTTCCCATTTCTCTGGATTTGCGAAAATATATTCATCAATGCGAACGTAATCTCCATAATCCCGAATAATGTGCTCATACATATCACGTTGCCATTTGAACGGAACACCCAATGCGTTTATTTGCCGTGTGACGGCAGATTTATACCCCCGCATAATCGCCCCAACCGTTTGCGCCGGCGACCGTAGGGGCGTATTGCATACGCCCTCTTCGTATACCGGATTATTTTCGTCATTTTGGTAATTACCAACATCCGACTTGTTGGAATAATCATTATCACGCATATCACCATTGTCGCGCGCACCATCAGGGCGTATGCAATACGCCCCTACGGGAACATTCCCGCGTATATCAACGTCGGCGATTTTATGCGTTATTTCAAAAATGGTGTGAAAATGGTTTGGCATTACGATAAAATTATGTAATTGCACATTTTTTCGCAATTCTGCTGTTTTCAACCATTCGTTGTGCGCAATCTGTCCTGCGTCATTCAATATCATTTTTCCATTCTCGACATTTCCAAACACGCATTCCCGATTTTGGACACAAACGGTTATAAAATACAATCCTGCCTGTGAATAATCATATCCTTTCAAACGAATAGAACGGCGATGATGTATGGCAGGATCGAATTTAGACATAATTTAAATTAAATATCCTCTCCACCGTTCATACGCCTCTTTTGTCGCTTCAACTTCACCCACAACTGGTTCAATTGTTTGTAATTTTTTCAAATTGGCAAATGCTTCGTTGTTTGATTTGTAATAACCAATCCCCATTCCGGCGGCGCGCGCGGCTCCGGCGGCTCCGTCGGTGTCGAGGAGTTCGATAGTTGCACCGCTGACGTTTGCCAATGTTTGTGTGAAAATCGGGCTGTAAAACATATTGGCGTAGCCGGCGCGAATGAGTTTCGTTGCCATTCCCATCTCCTGCATAATCTCCATGCCGTATTGAAATGAGAATACGATGCCCTCTTGCGCCGCACGAACCATCTCTGCCTGCCCGTGTATATTGAAATTAATGCCGTGTATGGAGCAACCCACCTCTTTGTTCCCTAAAATACGCTCGGCTCCATTTCCGAAAGGAATAATCGAAACGCCCTTGGAACCGATGGGCGATTGGCTTGCCAATACGTCCATCTCTTTATAGCTAATTGACGGAACGATGTTTCGTTTCACCCACGAATTTAAAATGCCTGTTCCGTTGATGCACAACAAAACGCCCAAGCGGGTTTGTTCCGCTGTGTGGTTGACGTGGGCAAAGGTGTTGACACGCGATAATGGGTCGTAGTTTACCTGTCCCAATACGCCATAAACTACTCCGGAAGTGCCTGCGGTAGAGGCTATTTCGCCCGGATTAAAGACGTTCAGCGAAAGGGCATTGTTTGGTTGGTCGCCGGCACGGTAAGAGACCGGAGTGCCTTCTTTCAATCCCAACTCTTTAGCCATTTCGGCAGAAACGCCTCCTTGTAAGCCGAAAGTCGGTTTGATTTCCGGGATGAAATTTTTATCAAAACCGAAATAGTTCATTACATCTTCCGACAGGCGGTTTTCTTTGAAATCCCAGAAAATACCTTCGGACAAGCCTTCGACCGTAGTTACAATATCGCCGGTCAGACGCATCCCGATGTAATCGCCCGGTAGCATCAACTTGTCTATTTTTTCGTAAATGTGCGGTTCGTTTTCCTTCACCCAAGCGAGTTTGGCAGCCGTGAAATTTCCCGGCGAATTGAGTAAGTGCGACAAGCATTTTTCTTTTCCGATAGCGGCAAAAGCTTTCTCGCCGTAGGGCACTGCACGACTGTCGCACCAAATAATTGCCGGACGAAGCGCTTGCTTGTTTTTATCAACCAACACCAATCCGTGCATTTGCCACGAAATACCGATTGCTTTGACTTCATCGCCGCTCACTCCGGCTTGAGCCATAACCGAGTGATGCGCTTGCTTTAAATTTGCCCACCACGTTTCCGGTTCCTGTTCTGCCCACCCCGGTTTTTGAGCAATAATTTGCATCTCTACTTTTGGAAAGAAATCCGATGCAACGATTTTTCCCGATTCCGCCTCCACTAAACACGCTTTAACGGAAGAACTGCCTATATCATATCCTAATAAATACATAAATAATGAAATATTACATTTTTTAGATTCGAGCAAACTTAGCAAAAAAATATTGGAAAACAATCTTGTTTTCCAATAATGAAACGAGTAGAAAAGAAATGGTAACAATTCCTTATTTTACGTTAAAAATTATACGCAAATCCGACTGCAATTACATCCATAAACTGAACTTTGGGACCGCCCAATATCTCCGTACCATCTTCGGTAGCTCCCTGTATGCTCTTAACCGCATCGTCATACCTTAGCACTGTACGCACGGAAGCGTTGACGTATTTGTTGACTTTCATGGTAAGCAACATTTCCCAATTGACCACCACATTGCCGAATGTTTCGTAAGCGCTGAACAATTCCAGTTTGCTGTTCAGGTTTACGTTTTTCATAATGTCAAAATTGTTGAGGACGACAGCGTAGGCTCCAAATTCGGCTTTTACTGTTTTCCCCTCATCCAAGCCGTACCGGATAGACAATATCGTGTCGCGCACAAAAACAAAACGGGCAGTCGTCGGAGAAAGGTAAAGAGAGGCGTATTTATTCGGAATATAATTCATACCAATGGAGGTAATTAGATAGCCCGGAGCCATAAAGTTGGAAACATACGTGCGGGTACTGTCCGTCGGGTAATCATACCCTTTGCTGAATTGTGTCCTGAAATTGACCAATGCTGCATAATACCAATGCTTAGTTGCCTGATAACCGAAATTGGATGTTAAACTGAGCCTGTCTGCATTTTTTTTCCAATGAAAATTCGGATTTACAGAAGAATAAAATTTGCCGTATTCGGCAGAAAGGTTATTATTCCAAAGCATTTTTTTCTTTCTGTAATTTGCATTGAGCTGCACAAAAGCGTTTCCAGTGATTGAATTTTGTCCACCCTCTGCCCAGTTTACGAATGCGGTTTGGGTAAAATTCAACCCCGTCACTCCCGGAAAAAACCAAAACGCAGTGTCCTTTGATGCCGCATTTATCGAATCGAGAGAAATGTTTCCTTTTCCTTTTGACGCATTCAACAAATCATTTTGAGCATATATCGAAAAACTCAAAACAAGCAATAGTGTTGAAAATAAAGTTTTTTTCATTGTGTGTGTTTTTTAGTAAATGAGTTGACGAGTAAACAAGTAAACAAATGAAAAAGTTCACAAGGTGAGTTTTCGTTTACTAGTTTACTCGTCAACTCGTTTACTTTTATTTCACTTTTGCTCCCTTTGCAATCATCAAAATAGGATAAATAAATTCAACAATCCACTTTTCCGAGTAATTGAGTTTTTCGTTGTAAGCGCGTACATTCCAGCACGCTTGCTTTACATCGACTGCTTTCCAATTGTCTTTGGTAAATACATCGTGAACCGATTTCTCGATAAGCGAACGCAACATTTTTCTGAAAAAAGCAGGCAGGCGCAATTTCCACTGCATATCCGATCCGACCGCCATCAAGAGGTCGTTTGAAAATCCTTGAAACGTGATGAAGAATCCTTGTATGTCGGTCTGACGTTTGCAAAGTCTTTTGATTGAAGAGTCAACCTCATCAAAAAACTGTTCGCTTAATCGGTAATCCTGCATCAGAATTTTACGAGATGCCGCTTTTTCGCCCAATCCCAAACGTCCGTTTTGTGTCGGGACTTTGAGCATCCGCTTAAACATTGCCAAATCGGGCAACATCCGGATATTGGTTATACCTAAGTTAGCTGCCATTACGGATTGAAAGTAAACGCGAATAAGGGAGATATATTCCTCCTCTTTGGCGCGCACTTTTTCTTCCATTGCTTCTTTCCTGTCCATTAATTTTGAAAGAATACCCATAGAGTTTTATATTTTAAAATTAGTGTTAAAATTGGAAATTTTGGGCAAAGATAATGATTTTATTCGCTTGTTTCCTTTATTTTTTGCCATTGTTTGTCCGATAGGATTTTTTTACATTCGATTTCTTTGTTTTCCGATAGTTTATGAACGGCGCTCACCCGCTCTTTCAATTCGGGGTGTGTCGAAATCCACGTGACAAAAAAGACGCTTTCACCCTCTTTCTCCGCCAGACGCGAAAAAAGATTGGCTATTCCGGCAGTTGTTATGTCCGCTTTTTGCAAGTAGGCAACGGCGAGCGCGTCTGCCTCTTTTTCCAATGAGCGATTGTAAGCCGATGAAGAGAGTTCTTTTCCGGTTTTCTTTATAATCTCCCCCTGTCCTCCAAATGCTTGGCTCAACAATATTTGAAGTCCGACCTCTTTAACCAACAATTTCATTACGTGCCTTTCCTCCATGTGCGCAATTTCGTGCGCCATCACGCCGGCAAGTTCCGTTTCGTCCTCGCAAGCGTTCAGAAGTCCCGAATAGACCACCAATCGCCGGTCGGGAAAAGCGAACGCATTCACATCTTTGTTTTTCAGGCAAAATATTTTTATGGTTGAATGGTCGATGTCATTTTCTTTACAGATATGCGTCAATAAATCGTTCAAAGAGACCATAACCGAATCATCCGTAATTTGCTCTTGTTGTTCCAAATAATATTTTTCGTAGGCATCGCCCAACAATCTTTCAAGGGTAAAAGACGGATAGTTAAAAACCGCCATCCAGTTGACCAAGGAAAAAAGGAAGAATACCGCCGCAAATATGGCGATTGAAACGAAAGCTTGTTCTATTACTTTACTTTTCATACGAAACGGTTAAACTATTTTTAATTTTTAAAACTCTGTTAAGAGTTTCCTGTGCATAACCCTCAGATTTATCTGGGGGTAAAAAGAGGGGCGATTTACCCCCAGATAAATCTGAGGGTTATGCACGGGAAACACCTGACGGTGTTAGGGTTTACATATTAAATGCGTAAGCCCCCCAAACAGATACCACTCCACATTTTCTCCTTTGCGAACTTTTATGGCAGTTACGATTGTTGCTACATATTCAACAATATTGAAAAGAATTACCGTAAAAAGATAAGCAAAATACAAAGATGAAAAAGGAATTATGCCCAAAAGAACGTATATCGTCCACCAAAAAAGGATAGCATTGGTAATAAAAAGCGGAATTTGCGAGATTAGTGCTTGCGTGCAATGCCACCGGATAAAATAAGCGCGTTTTCTATTGGCAAAATAAAAAAAGAAAGTGGCTATCAGATTAATCAAGGGAAAAGGCAACCCGACCATAATAACGCCCATCGACATCAGGTAACTGTTAGATGCCGCCTCGTATTCACCTTCGCGTGTGTAGTCTATCATAAATTTTTACTTATATTCCAAATCCAGTTCGATAAAAAAAGAATAAAAAGGGTGATGAGCGCCCATTTTTTTGAAAGTATATTTTCCACTCTTTGCCAAAAATCATAGAGCGTTGTTTTCCGGAAAAGCATATCTCCCATCAACCAAAAGGGGAGGATGAGTAAGATGAAAAATAATAAGATCCCAATGGGATTTAATAAAATCGCCCCTTCGATGTTCCCGTGCAGCAACTCGCACAAGGCGCGCGTCGAACCGCAAGAGGGACACGGGATTCCGTACATTCGCTTAAACGGACAAACGATAAAACCGCCGCCGTTTCCGGTCGAATTATATGAAAACAAAACCCATACATACCCGGTAATACAAGCTACTGCCGAGAATATGTACAGGTTTTTTTTTTATTTTTGAACAGATTGAATTGCATTAAAAATTAAGCATTTGCATTTTCTTCAAATTGCTTTCTCTCGTTGCATCCATAATCAGGAAAAGGTCAACAAGCGCCCATATTCCCAATCCGCCGCACGTCAATAATTTACCAATGCCCAATCCGGTATCTCCGATTAAAAAACGGTCAAGTCCGATACTCCCTCCCAAAAATGAGGCTAACAACATCATCATTGGGTCTCTGAATGAAATTCCTTGCAACATTATCCATTTTGAATCATCCATTGATTCCAATTGGTGTTGAATTGCAGGCAACGCCGATTGAGGAAAACATTTCCCATTTGTCATTAAGAACATTTCTACTTTTTGCTTATCCATAAATTTCTTATTGTTTTTTTAATTAATAATCTTTTCACAAAAGTAGTTTTTATTTCTGTTTTTGCAAATTTTTTGTCAATATCGTTTAATGAGGCTGTCTCAAAAATCAAAAAAGACGATTCGTCATTCTTGGCAGAGCCAAGCGGCAAAGCCGAGCGGCGGGCTTGACCCGCAATCTTCTGATAGTCAAGTCTCGTTTTTTAGGAGATCTCGCGTCAAGCGCGGGATGACGCAGCCTCAATACCCTCGACTCCCAAAAATATAACTCCCGATACGAATAAATGTGCTTCCTTCCTCGATGGCAATTTTGTAGTCGTCCGTCATTCCCATTGAAAGGGTATCGAACCACGGGGCATATTTTTCTTTTATCTCGTTGAAAAAAGCGGAGAGCGCGTGAAATTCCTTTCGGATTTGTTTCGTATCCTCCGTCAAAGATGCCATTCCCATAAAACCGCGGATGCGGACATTGCCAAATTTCTCAAAGGCATTTTTTTCAAACAACGCCCGCGCTTCCTCTATTGTAAAACCGTATTTCGTATCCTCCTGAGCGATATGTATTTCGAGCAGGCAGTTGATTGTCCGGCGCTGTTTTTCAGCCTGTTTGTTTATCTCTTCCAGTAATTTAACCGTATCTACCCCGTGGATCAATGAGATGAAAGGGGCGATGTATTTCACTTTGTTGGTTTGCAGGTGTCCGATAAAATGCCATTCGATGTCTTTGGGCAGGAGATTCTGTTTCTCGGTCAGTTCCTGCACTTTGCTTTCACCGAAGATACGTTGCCCGGCATCGTAAGCCTCTTGAATTGCCGGTGCAGGGTGAAATTTGGAAACTGCCACCAACCGGGTGGTTTCGGGCAGGTTGGCGTTTACTTCCGCTATTTTACTTGCAATGCTCATTCCTCGTCTGTCTCTTCGCCCGTTTCCTTGTCTGCTTTTTTGCTTGCCGTTTCTTCTGCCGAATAAGGGAAAATATCCATAATCGTAGTTTCGGTAATGGTTGGAACCACGTAGTCTGACATCGTGTCTTTCAACGCAACAGCCAAATTATCCCAAGCGCTTTCGATGGTAGAACCAAGTACTAAAATATTGCTCGTGATTTTTTTTTCCTTCGCGTTTACTTCATCAATGGAGATGAAATTCACTTTGCATTTATACCAACGATCGCCTTCATCGCTTGGAAATATCTCGTTGATACCCGCTTTTTTGATTCCCGAAATGGAAAATTCGCCGCTCATATATGGCGCTACCGCTTTGCTTATTCGTTCTTCAGCCTCGGAAAAAGAGAGTGCATCCACGAGATATGTTTCTGTCACTTTCTTTCCCTTCCCTTTGTCATCCAACTTCTCGTAACGAATTTTGCACTCAAACCAATTGTTCATTTTTTGTACTTATTTATATGTAAAACTGAGATGCAAATATAGAATAAATTCGGGGAAATATTTCATTTACAAAAACAAAAAAACCACCTCATATTGAGATGGTTTTTATATTAAATTAATTCGACTATTGCTTTCAAATTAATTAAAGTGCGTCAGAGAATAAAGTTGGATTTGCTCCTCCACTGATAGTAGTATTAGAAGCTAATGTTCCTGAAGCAACGTTTGTTGAGTTAGATAACAAACAGAACAATACATTTGCAGGACTTGCTACAGCAGCAGCTTGATTCATTGGTTGTAAGTTAGTACCCAAGTAAGAAGTTCCAGCATCGCTAAGAGTAATTTGAGCTGCACTTTGATTCAATGTGAATACAACTTTTCCTGTTTCGATAGATACGATAGTAATAGTACCTTCGATAGAACCTTGTTTAAATCCATAAGTATTACCGGCTACAACACTAATTTGTGAGTGTTTGTATTCAATTGGATCTGGAGTATCTTCAACTTTGAAAGTGAAAGTTCCTTTTAAATCGCTTTTATCTGTTGCGATAAGAGCATAATTTCCTACTGTTGCAACGAGAGCAGCAGGAATCGTTACATTATACGATCCGTCTTTACCAACAATCATGCTACCTACTCCAAAAGAAGTTACAGGAAATCCTGTTACAGTGTTTCCATTTCTTTCCAAGGTAACACTTTTCAAATCGCTATCGCTTTTGATTGTACCTGTAAGATCACCGTTGGTGTTTAATCCTACACTAATAACAGGTGCATCTTTTTCTTCATCACCACCGCAAGAAGTGAACGAAAACGCCGCTACTAAAACGGCTAAAATAACTGATAAATTTAATACTTTTTTCATAAAAAATTGAATTTTAATTAATTAAACATATAAAATAAATTGTTTTTCTTATATAACGAATATGTCCTCTATTTTGTTCTAATTACACTCTTGTATATAGCTTTTTCCATATTCGGGGGCAAATGTACGAAAAAAAATAAAATAGACAAATTAAAAAATTAAAAATTTCTTTTTTAAAGTAAAACATAAGAGTCTGTTAAAATTTTATTCAAAAAGGATTCGTGGTTACTACTATCCAAAGAATAGAATTTGAATAACCCTAATGAAGCGATTGGTGGTGAATTGACTGCAATGCCCTCCGTAGAGACGTGGCGTGCCGCGTCTCTGATGCAATCCGCGTATACCATCGGAGACGCGGCACGCCACGTCTCTACGGGGGCGGTATTTCATCGTTGACATATCACCTATTTTGTCCTTTGGACAACAGTGACCACGAGACGTTTTTGAAGAAAATTTAGACAGACTCTAACAGTTCTACGAATATGTTTATAATTTTATCTTTTTTTTTACGTTAATATTTACGTTAATAAGAAATATGAAAAACAGTATAATACGTTACTTTTCCCTTTGTCTGTTCGTGAGTTGGGCGTCGCTGTCCGTCTCGCAGACGGTGCGCATTTCCGGTCGCGTGACGGACGAGCAGAGCCAACCGCTTGAATCGGTAATCGTTTTGATAAAAGGAACAGACAGAGGAACTTCGACCGATAAGGATGGCGCTTTTGACCTATCCGTTCCGGAAAAAGAAGATACGCTTACTTTGCAATTTCGTCTCGTAAGCTTTGAGGAAGAGGTACGGAAAGTGGTTGTCAATAAAAAAAATCGTGATATTAAACTTTCTGTGAAGATGAAAGATTCCTACATTATGTTGGACGATTTCAGCATACAGGTGATTCGGAGACAGGAATCGTCTCTCCAAACGTTGAATGTTGACCGGGTAAGAGTGATGCCCAATGTGAGCGGAGGGATAGAGACATTGGTTTTGGGGCAGATGGGAGTCAGTTCCAACAATGAATTGTCATCTCAATATTCGGTTCGAGGGGGGAATTACGACGAAAATAGCGTCTATGTCAATAATATAGAGGTATATCGACCGCTGCTTATACGCGCCGGGCAGCAAGAGGGATTGAGTTTTGTTAATCCCGATATGGTGGAATCCGTTAATTTTTCTTCCGGCGGATTTAGCGCGCAGTATGGAGATAAAATGTCGTCGGCATTGGATATTACTTACAGAAAACCAAAAGCGTTTGAAGGCTCGGTCGCCCTCGGCTTGTTAGGCGCATCGGCTCACATCGGAACCTCCTCTTCGCGTTTCTCGCAACTGCACGGAGTGCGTTATAAAACTTCCGCCTACCTGTTGGGTACGCTGGATACGGATGGAGAGTATAATCCCAATTTTTTTGACTATCAAACCTATCTTACCTACACTTTTTCGCCGAAATGGGAAACGACTTTCTTGGGAAATGTCTCGCGAAACAGTTACAATTTTGTGCCGAAAACACGCACGACCAATTTCGGGACAATGACCGATATGAAACGGTTTACCGTTTATTTCAAAGGACAGGAAAGGGATCTTTTTGAAACGTTGTTTGGAGCGTGGTCGTTAAATTTCAAGCCTACCCAAAAACTGAAATTAAGCGTAATGTCGTCTGCCTTCTCCTCCGGCGAAAGTGAAACGTATGACATTACCGGCGAATACTGGTTGAGCGAAATCGACGAAAGCAGCAAGATGTCCGTAGACCGGGAAGCCGGTTTGGGAACCTATCAGGAACACGCAAGAAACCGCTTGAATTCGACCGTTTTTAACGTTTCGCAATTAGGAACATTCAAGTTACGCGCCAACGAAGTGAAATGGGGAGTTACCTACCAGCGCGAACAGATAACGGACAAGATGAACGAATGGGAAAGGCGAGATTCGGCAGGCTTTTCGATGCCGTTGAATCCCAACTTTTTGTCGCTTTACCACAACCTGAGTTCCGACCAAGAGATGTCGTCCAACCGGTTCACGGCGTATTTGTTGGATACATACAGCAAACGGTTTGATTTTGGCAGAATCGTCTTAACCGGCGGCGTACGCGCCAACTATTGGGATTTTAATGATGAGTTGTTGATTAGTCCGCGAGCTTCAATCGCCTGGTTTCCGCAATGGGAGCACGATTTTGGTTTTCGCTTGGCAACGGGCATCTATTATCAAGCTCCGTTTTACAAGGAGATACGTTACGCGGTGGTCGTTGATGAAAACGGAAATACTGAAATGCGTTTGAATAATAAGCTGAAAGCCCCGCGTTCTTCGCAAATCCTCTTGGGAGCCGATTATTATTTTCGAAAATGGGAGCGACCGTTTAAGTTTACCACTGAAATTTATTATAAGTACATTGACCGGATTATTCCTTACCGGGTGAATAATGTAAAAGTGAGTTATGCCGGTCAAAATAACGGAGACGGTTATGCGGTGGGGATTGATATGAAACTATTCGGAGAGTTTGTCCCTGGAACCGACTCGTGGGTATCCCTTTCGTTGATGCAGACGAAGGAGAATATTTACGGCGACGGAAAGGGATATGTCCCTCGTCCGACCGACCAACTGTACAATATTTCGCTTTTTTTTCAGGATTATTTTCCCGGATATGATCGCTTGAAAGTCCATTTGAAATTGATTTATGCCGAAGGATTGCCTTTCGACCCGCCGAAAGGTAGTGTGTACAAGTCAAAAAAAGAACCTCGCGCTTCTGATTATTTCCGGGTGGATATAGGCGCAACTTACGAATTGCTTGCCGGAAAGGATAAAATTATGGATAGGGCTGTTTTGAAATGGTCGAAAGCGTTGTTGTTTAATTTGGAAGTATTTAACCTGTTGGACGTAATGAACGCAAATTCCTACTATTGGGTAGCCAGCTCCGATGGTCGTAAATATGCCGTTCCGAATTACTTGACGGGAAGGCTTGTGAATTTTCGGGTGCAGGCGAATTTTTAAGAAAACTAACCTTTTGGTTACAAACTGAAAGGTTACGCGAAAAATTAAGAAAGAATTATATTTTGATGAAAAAAATATAATATATTTGTCGAAAGAATTTTATTAAAACAAAAACATAATGGCAGCAATTTCAATGTTTTATGGTTTGATCATTTATCTGTATCAATTTGACAATATAAAATTGACCCTTTAAGATAAATGATTATGACTCCGATAGTGAAAACAGTGAAACCAATAGATTATTTTATGCTGCATATTGGGTTTAACAATGGCGAGGTAAGACTGTTTGATGTAAAACCTTACCTTAACCGTGGTATTTTTTCTGAATTGAAAGATTTGGCAATGTTTAACACTGTGCGCCCGGACGGCTTGAGCATTGAATGGGCAAACGAGGCATCACTTAGTCCTGATACAGTTTATTTAAATGGGATAAGAATATGAGCAACACAAAATCAACTAACTACATCGTTCCCTTGGTAACTCTGACCACACTATTCTTTATGTGGGGATTTATTACTTGTCTGAACGATATTTTAATTCCGTTTCTAAAAGGAGTTTTTGAATTGAGCCATTTTCAGGCTAATTTAGTTCAATTCGCCTTTTTTGCCGCCTATTTTGTTATTTCGCTGATTTACTTTATCGTTTCCGCTACGTTGGGCGATCCGATTTTGAAAGTTGGGTATAAGAATACGATTGTGGCGGGGTTATTTATTTCGTCCATTGCTTGTTTCCTCTTTTTCTGGGAGGCGGCAAGTGTGGATCCTCAGTTTGGAATATTTCTTTTTTCTCTGTTTCTGCTCGGAGGCGGGTTTGCCTTTCTGCAAATAGCCGCCAATCCGTTGGTTTCCTTGTTGGGTCCGGCAGATACGGCTTCAAGCCGGTTGAATTTTACGCAAGGTTTCAATTCTCTTGGTACGACCATTGCTCCGGTAATAGGCGGGTATTTCATATTCAAATATTTCGTGACGGACAACACAAGCGGGGCAACCGCCGTACAAATTCCTTATCTTTTCTTAGCAAGCGTATTGTTGGTTTTGGCGGGAATTATCTATTTCGCAAACATCCCGAACGGAAACATTGATTCTTCCGAAAAATTGGAACATAAAGCAGGAGCGTTACGATACCCGCATTTGGTTTTCGGAATGATTGGGATTTTTTGTTACGTGGGTGCAGAAGTTACGATTGGCAGTAACTTGATTTCTTATATGACGGAATATCACAAGTTGGACGAAGTCCTTGCAACCCCTTTTCTCGCTTACTATTGGGGAGGTGCGATGATTGGTCGCTTTATGGGTTCTATTTCGATGAGTAAAATGGCATCTTTGACAAAATATATATTAATGGCGGTGGCTGCCATTGCAACTTTTGCGCTAATCTATTTTATTACCGATGTAACAATGAAAGAAGTGATTTATTTCCTGCTGTTTTTGGTACTCAACTATTTAGTGTTTATTGCGGCACGTTCCTTACCATCGCGCACATTGGGTTATTTTGCCGGAGTAAATATCATTTTAATCGGAATTATGCTGCTTGTCAGCGGGAACTTATCACTTTGGGCAATCTTAGGTGTGGGCTTGTTTAACTCCATTATGTTTTCCAATATTTTCACACTTGCCATTGACGGATTGGGCAAATATACCTCGCAAGGTTCTTCGCTGCTTGTGATGATGATTCTCGGCGGGGCGTTATTGCCGCCGTTGCAGGGATTGATAGCCGATAAAGTCAATTTGCACATCTCATTTATCCTGCCTCTTTTCTGCTATGCCTATCTAATGTGGTATGGCTTGGTAGGATGCAACATCAGAAAAACAACTCATAACTAATAACTTACAACTTATAACTTAATTATGGCAACAGAAACAAAACCCTACGTCGTAGGGATCGACATCGGCGGTACAAATACCGTTTTCGGAATAGTAGATGCAAGTGGAAAGATCCTTGCTACCGGTAAATTTGAAACACAAAAACATCAGGAATTTGATAATTATTTGGAAGAACTTTATGCAGAACTTTCCAAACTGATAAACGAAATTGGCGGAATTGAGCGTATAAAAGGAATTGGCGTAGGAGCGCCTAATGCAAATTTCTATACCGGTAATATTGAGTATGCGCCAAACCTGCCATGGAAGGGCGTTATTCCTTTTGCCAAAAAACTCTCCGAAAAGTTTGGAATACCTGTTGCTTTGACCAATGATGCCAATGCTGCGGCTATCGGCGAAATGAAATATGGCGTGGCAAAAGGGAAAAAAGATTTTATTATGATTACCTTAGGGACAGGAGTCGGCAGTGGTATTGTGTCTGGCGGTAACTTAATTTTAGGGCACGATGGTTATGCCGGAGAATTGGGACACACCGTTTCTGTACGCAACGGTCGTCCTTGCGGTTGCGGTGGTTTTGGACATTTGGAAACGTATGCTTCTGCTCCCGGAACAGTAAATACTGCGATTGAACTTTTAGCTTCAAGAAAATACGAAAAAGATGATGTAAATATATTAGGTAAAATTTCCGACAGGGATAAAATAACGTCATTGGATATAGATAAGGCAGCTAAAGCAGGAGACAAAATAGCTCTTGAAGTTTTTGATTTTACCGGGAAAATATTGGGCGAAGCGTTTGCTGATTTTGTTGCATTCAGCCGTCCTGAGTTTTTCGTATTGTTTGGCGGTCCGGCAAAATCATTCCCGTTTTTCGCAAAATCATTGTATGAACACATGAATAAAAATTTAATGCCTGTTTACCGCAATAAAATAGAAGTTTTGCTATCAGGGCTTGAATCATCTGATGCTGCTGTTCTTGGAGCATCGGCGTTGGCTTGGGAAGCGAAGTAATTGTCTTGTTTTGAACCAAGATTTTCATAAGATTTACAAGATTAGCAGGATGAAAAAAAATCTTGAGAATCTTGTAAATCTTATGAAAATCTTGGTTCAAAATTATTTTTTTTCATATATTTGCCGCCGATAAAATTAATTATTCACAATTTTAAAAATCTATTTATGTCTGTAAACAAAGTGATTTTAGTTGGAAATGTGGGCAAAGACCCCGAAGTACGCTATGTAGATCAAAACACCCCTGTTGCAAATTTCACACTCGCTACTACCGAACGCGGGTACACTACCCAAAGTGGAACTGTCGTCCCCGATAGAACCGAATGGCACAATATTGTAGTGTGGAGAGGATTGGCAAAAGTAGTGGAAGGCTATGTGCGAAAAGGGACATCTTTGTACGTTGAGGGAAAAATCAGAACCCGGAATTGGCAAGACCAAAACGGCGCGACCCGCTACACAACAGAAATTTACGCCGATGATTTGCAGCTGCTCGGAAAACGTCCCGAGGGAGGTGTCGCTCCATTGACAACCCCGCAAGCCGGCACGCAGCAACCGCAATCTGTTTCTCCTGTTTCAACCCCTTCATTTGATAGCGATAATGGAGATTCTTCCGGCGATTTGCCTTTTTGATGCAGAAAACGTATAGTTGAAATTTAATGTCGTTTAGAGGTGGTTGTCTCAAAAGTTCGTCATTCCGCGCTTGACGCGGAATCTCCTAAAAAATAGTTTTGATTATTAGGAGGTTGCGGGTCAAGCCCGCAATGACGGAACGTATTTTTTTTACTTTTGAGACAACTTCATCTATAACGGCATTATTTTTTATTTTTAATTCCTATATTTGCATTTATTGTTTAACCAATTACATAACTCTTGGATACTTTTTTTTTATTAGACATAACCGGAGATATTTCGCTGTTTGAAACAGGAATATATATCTTTGCTGTTGTTTTCGTGTTTTTTTTGCTTGGGTTGTTGACTATTTTGTCTGCTTTTGAAACCTCTTTTTTCTCCCTGACGGATAAAGAAGAATCGGAAATCAGGCGTTCGACCCGAAAAAATTACAAATCTCTCCGGAAGCTGCTTGATGCGCCGTTGCAAACATTGGGTACAATTTTCTTTTGCCATTATGTGCTGTTGATAACCGTAATTATGGTTTCCATTTTGTTGCTAAACAAGGTGTTGGGACTGACTGTTTTGCCGGTGTTTGTCAATTGGGGAATTATTTTTTTCGCCGTCACGTTCGTTATTTTACTTTTCAATGAGTTTCTTCCCGAATTATTGGAAAAGAAAAAACGCATCTCATTTCTCTATCGTTCTGCCGGAATTGTCCGGTTTTTGTCTTTTATTTTTCATCCGTTTGTATCTCTTTTTTTACGTTCGACCTCCATTGTGGAAAAGCGGTTGGAGACAAAAACATACCGCGCCATTTCGATTGACGAATTGTCGGAAACACTGAAACTGACCGCCGTAGAAAAGAAAGAAGAAAAAGAAATTTTGCAAGGAATCGTTAATTTCGGACGCATTAATGTGGACGAAATAATGAAGCCCCGCGTTGATATTGTGGATATTGATTTGAAGAGTGATTTTGAAACCGTAATCCGCATTATTCGCGAATCGGAATACTCTCGTCTGCCCGTATATGAAGACTCGATAGACAATATCAAGGGAATTCTTTACATTAAAGATTTATTGAAATATTTGGATGAAGAAAAATCGTTCAATTGGCAATCGTTGATACGGGAAGCCTATTTTGTTCCTGAAACGAAAAAAATAGATGATTTATTGAAGGAATTTCAAACCAAACGCATTCACATGGCGATTGTGGTGGATGAGTTTGGCGGAACTTCGGGGATTGCGACATTGGAGGATATTTTAGAGGTAATTGTCGGCGATATTTGTGATGAACACGATGATGAGCAGAAATTATATTCCCGGATAGATGATGAAAATTATGTATTGGAAGGCAAATTGCTTCTTAATGATTTCTACAAAATTCCAAATGTGGATAGAGAGAAATTTGCGGATATGGATTCGGATGCCGATACATTAGCCGGATTGCTGTTGGAAATAAAAGGAGATATTCCGGTGGTCGAAGAGATTATCGAATACAAAAATTACACTTTCCAAATCGTATCTGCTGATAACCGGCGAATTAAAAGAGTAAAAATGCAAATATCATAATGTTATGTCAATAAGAATATTTAAAATGCACGAAGGTGCGAAGGCGCGAAAGCACGAATTAAAGATTCCTCTTTCGTCCTTTCGTGCTTTCGTGCTTTCGTGTTTTTTCGTGCTTCTATCCGGATGCAACGAAAATATTCCGAAACCTCGCGGTTACTTCCGAATTGACCTGCCCGAAAAATCGTATGTAACATTCAATATACCCGGTTATCCGTACTCTTTTGAATATGCCGATATTGCCAAAGTTGTACCTAAAGAAGGAAGTCAGGACGGTCCCTTTTGGATAGACATTATCTATCCGCAATTCAACGCCCGGATATATGGCAGCTACAAAAAAGTGGAGAACAATTTTCGAGAAATTTCGGAAGATTCCCGTACATTTGTTTACAAACACACCGTAAAGGCGGATGCCATAACCGAACAACCTTACGAGAATGAGGAACGAAAAGTGTATGGAATTTTGTACGAATTGAAAGGAAATACCGCCTCCGGCATTCAATTTATTTTGACGGATAGCGCCCGGCATTTTTTCAGAGGGGCGTTGTATTTCAACGTTTCTCCGAATAAGGATTCAATTGCGCCGGTTGCTGCGTTTATTCGGGAAGATATTATTCGGTTGATTGAGACGTTGGAGTGGAAGTGAGAGATTCTTTTACTTAACTATTGTGTATTTAAAATAAGTATTGTATCTTTGTATTGCGTATGGGAAGAGTCGCCAAGCGTCTCTATCATGGGAATAATTCCCTGAAACCATTCGCTTTTTTTTTTTTTACATATTAATTTCATGGTTTATTTTTGCTATATAGACGAATCTGGTACTCCGGAAGTACCGGGTAATACAAGTCATTACATTTTAGCAGGCTTGTCCATTCCCATTTCGTATTGGAAGAAATGCGAGGCAGGAATAGCAAGACTAAAGAAAAAATATGGTTTGCAAAACAGTGAAGTTCATACTGCATGGTTAATGAGAAAATATCTTGAACAGACAAAAGTTGCAGATTTTGACAATTTATCCTATGCTCAAAGAAAGAGTGAGGTCGAAAAAGAAAGAAAAAAGGAATTACTAAAATTGCAAAAAAGCGGAAATCGAGCTCACTATAAGCAAACCAAGAAAAATTACAAACAAACCGAATCATATATTCATCTTTCACATACAGAACGGCAAAATTTTGTAAAAGAATTAGCTGATATGATTGGCGGATGGTCTTTTGCTCGAATTTTTGGAGAATGTATAGATAAAATTCACTTTGATACTTCTATTGCGAAATCACCGGTAGATGAACAAGCATTGGAACAATTGGTTTCACGTTTCGAGCAATATATGAAAATCGTCAGTAAAAGTACAAAAGAAACAGAAGTTTATGGTACTTTGATTCATGACAATAACGAAACTGTATCAAAGAAACATACAGAGCTAATGAAAAAGTTCCATGTAAAGGGGACACTTTGGACTAGTTTAGAGCATATTATCGAAACTCCTTTTTTTGTAAATTCTGAACTTACAAGTTTGGTTCAAATAGCAGATTTATGTTCCTATACTTTAAGGCGTTATTTTGAGAATAGTGAAACAGATTTATTTGACAGAATAAAAAGTAGATTCGATAGAAAAAATGGTAAAATTGTTGGACTTAGACATTTTTCAGATTCTATCTGTTCTTGTGAAATTTGCTATTAAACGCTATTATACAAATACTTAAACAGCCTTTATTCCCAAAATAAATCTTTTCAAAAATCGACGCAGTTTCACAAATTGCAGTTAACAAGCACATTGACGAATTGCTTGTCATAGTAACAGATGAGAATTATGATACTATACCGGAATAGAATTGGATTTTCTTTTCAAATTGGTAGAAGAATATGAAAATAAACATTACCCAATATTGTCCCTGACGGGATAAAAAGTAACGCATTATCAAGATAAAGAAGATGATAAAAAAAGGACTAAGCATACTATTCTTCATTTCAACTGTCGTTGCAGTATATTTCATTTCCGAGAAATATTTTTTCCGGTTGGATTTAACATCCGAAAAACGGTACAGTATTTCCGATAATACAAAAAGATTATTAAAAGGTTTGGACGATGAGATTACGTTCAAAATTTATTTAGACGGGGACTTAAATTCCGGATTTTTGCGGTTACGAAAAGCGACTCGCGAGATGTTGGACGAATTTAGTGCATACAGCCGGAATTTGAAATATGAATTTATCAACCCGTCTGCCGCCTCGACCTCAAATGAGCGTGAAAAAAAATACGAAGAATTGGCAAAACGAGGAATACGTGGAATAATGGTGCACGAAAAAGATAAAGAAGGGAAAAATATTCAAAAAGTTGTATTCCCGTGGATAGAAATCTCTTACAAAGGAAAAACATTCCCGGTCAATTTGCTCAAAAACCTGCCCGGTAAATCGGGTGAGGAAAATTTGAACATTTCCATTCAAAACCTCGAATTTGAATTAACGGATGCCATTCGCCTTTTGACAGCAAAAGAGATTCAGAAAATTGCTTTTATTGAAGGGCACGGGGAATTGCCGGAAATTTTTACGTTTGATATTTCCAAAACGCTGAGCCGCTACTATCAGGTCGACAGGGGTGTTATAGGTAACGACCCGGATATTTTAAATCCATACTCCGCAATTATTATTGCCGGACCGCAACAAAAATTCCCGGAAAAAGATAAGTACATCATTGACCAATACATTATGCGCGGCGGAAAAGTGCTTTGGATGGTAGACGGCGTGCGGGTTTCCTTGGACAGTTTGTCTCTTTATTCCGAGACAATGGCGATTCCGCTTGATGTGAATCTATCCGACCAACTGTTTAAATACGGCGTTCGTATCAATCCCGTGTTGGTGTTGGATGTGCAAAGCATATTGATTCCGGTTAACATGGCAGCGGAAGGTGAACCTGCGAAATTTGAACCGGCGCCTTGGTTTTATTCCCCCCTTTTACTGACATCTCCCGAACATCCGGTAACGAGAAACGTAACGCCCGTGAAAGCGGAATTTGCAAGCTCGTTGGATTTTGTGGGTGAAGATTTGCCGGTAAAAAAAGATGTTTTGCTGTTCACTTCGACGGGAACCCGTCTGCAAGCAACCCCATCGTTAGTATCAATGGATATTATAAATATTGAAAAAAGCGGGTATTTCTTTAATACGCGGAATGCGTTTGTTGCGGTATCAATGGAAGGCGTTTTCCCATCCGTATTTACAAACCGAATGATTCCCGAAGGTGTTCGCACAAAAGAAAAAACGCTTACCGAGAGCAAGTCCACCAAAATGATTGTTGTTGCAGACGGAAGTATTATCCGGAACGATGTACAAGGTTATGGAGAAAATACTTCTATCATACCGTTAGGTTTTGACCGTTATATGAATCAACAATTTGGAAATAAGGATTTTATTCTGAATGCCGTCAATTATTTGACCGACGATGAAGGTTGGATGGCGCTCCGGTCGAGAGAGATAAAACTCCGATTATTGAATAAACCGGCAATAATCGGATTACGTAAATTTTGGCAAGTTTCAAACGTGGTGTTGCCGTTGGTTTTTCTTGCGTTGTTTGGAGTCGTTTCTTATTTTATTCGGAAAAAGAGGTATGCGAGTTGAGTACTTGCTAACTAATTCTGTACACGAAAGATAAGCGTAAATTTTAATTGCTTTATACAAGATTATTCTTTCTATTTTTACTATCTTTGTGAGTCAAATAGGGAAAATAATTTTGTATATGAGAAGACTTTTTTTAATTGGGTTATCGCTGTTTTTGTACAGCTTGGTAAGTGCACAAACGTGGGATATAGGCGCGCCGCCAACTGCCGCAGCCGTTAAGGCTACGTTAAGTAATGATACGCTTTATATTCGGGGAACGGGAGATATAGCAGGAAGTACATATCTTCGGATTGGTAGCAGTTCTCTACCTCTAATCAAAAATATTATAATAGAAGAAGGAGTTACAGGTACTGGAAGTTGGGCTTTTTCAAATTACAGTAATCTTGTTTCGATTACGTTTCCAAGCACGGTAAAAAATATCGGAGATAGAGTTTTTACTAATTGTAATGCCCTTACGTCGGTTATCATTGCCGAAGGATTAGAAAATATTGGAGAATACGCTTTTGAGTACGGTAATATTGCGTCAATTATTATTCCGGAGAGTGTAACAAAGATTGGAAGAGCAGCTTTTCGTGATTGTAATAATCTAACTTCAATTACTATTCCAAGCAATGTAACAAACATTGAAAGTTTTATTTTTTTTAGATGTGAAAATCTTTCCTCAGTTACTATTCCAAACAGTGTAAATAACATAGGAGAATCTGCTTTTTCCGGATGTAGCAGCCTCTCTTCCATTACGCTTCCAAGCGGGCTAAAAAGTATCGAAAGGGAGGTTTTTAATGGTTGTAGCAGCCTTTCTTCCATTATTATTCCCGATAGCGTAACAAGCATTGGATTTGCGGCTTTTGTTAGGAGCGGTCTTTCCTCAATTACCATTCCTGCCAGTGTAACAAGCATTGAAGCTATGGCTTTTAGCAATTGCACTAATCTTTCTTCAGTTAACATTTCAAATGGCGTAATTGGTTCGTCTGCTTTTGAGGATTGCAGTAATCTCTCTTCGGTTATTATTTCCAAAGGTGTAACAAGTATTGGTACAGCTGCTTTTAAAAATTGTAGTAATCTCTCTTCGGTTATTATTTTCAAAGGTGTAACAGAAATTCAATCGAGTGCTTTTGCTGATTGTAGTAACCTTTCTTCAATTACTATTCCCGAAAGTGTAACAGAGATTCAATCGAGAGCTTTTGCAGGTTGTAACAGTCTCACTTCGTTTAGAATTCTAAATCCGGTACCACCGGGAAATTATGCTAATAAATTTACTGATGTAGATCTTTCTTCTGCCACACTAACCATTCCTTGTGGTTCACTTCCGGCATACCAAAGATTCTCTACTTGGAGTAGGCTTAGTTCAGGTGGTTTTGGAATAATAGAAGAAGATTGTCCGCCCATTCCTGGCATCAGCAACGTCCGCTCCTCCTTCTCCTGCCCAGGCAAAATGGCTATCAATTATGACCTCGGTATGGATAATGGCGAAAAACCAACCAACGTAACCGTTTCGTACAGTACCGATAACGGGCGCACCTACCACCCTTGCACCACCGTAACTGGCGACCTCAAAAATCAAAGCACCGGTAGTAATAAAAGCGTAACTTGGGATTTGAAAGCAGACGGATTCAAAACAGGATTTTTTGTATTTAAAGTAGAGGCAGAAAATACGAACCTCGAATGTGTAATGATAAACGGTGTATGCTGGGCTACGCGCAATGTGGATGCACCGGGTACGTTTGCAGCAAGCCCCGAAGACCCCGGTATGTTTTACCAATGGAACCGCACGAAAGGTTGGGCGGCTACCGGTATTGTAACGGGGTGGGATAGTAGTACTCCTACCGGTACAACATGGGAAACAGCCAACAATGTATGTCCTACCGGTTATCGTGTACCTACTGATGCTGAAATACGAAGTTTAATAGATGCCGGCAGCCAATGGATAATCCAAAATGGTGTTAATGGTCGTGTGTTTGGTAGTGGAGATAATACGCTTTTCCTGCCTGCCGCAGGCTACCGGTACGACAGTGGCGGGACGCTCTACGTCGCAGGCTCGGACGGCAGCTATTGGAGTAGTACGCAGAACAATACTACCGACGCGTACAACTTGCTCTTCGGTAGCAGTGGCGCGGGCAGGGGCTACAACTACCGTAACAACGGGTTCTCTGTGCGCTGTGTAGCAGACTAATATTCGATTTATTTGAAATATTCGACTATTTCCGCGAAGCGGTCGATTTTTTAATTTGAAATGACATATACCCCACATATTCACCACCGCCGCAGTATCCGTCTGAAAGGATACGATTATTCGCAGGCAGGATTGTATTTTGTAACGATTTGTATACAAGATAGGGAATGTTTATTCGGGAAAATCACCAATGGCGTTATGCAATTAAATGAAATGGGGCAAATAGCAGAAAAAGAATGGATTAAATCGGCAGAAATTCGCAAAGAAATCAATATGCACGAATACATTATTATGCCAAATCATTTTCACGCAATTGTTGAAATCATTGCCAATGACACAAATGATGGTGTACCTGTAGGGGCGTATGGCATACGCCCTGATGAAAAACGCACAAATGGTGAAAATTGTGTAAACAATGAAATGGGTACGAATATTGAAATTTGCATAAACAACGAAATAGGCGTAAATAACGAATTTGTCGCCACCCCGTATGGCATACGCCCTGATGAAAAATGCGCAAACAATGAATTTGTTGCGAACGGTAACATTGTTGCGAATGTCAACATTGTTTCAACCAATAACATTGGCACGAATATTGAAGAGGGCGTATGCCATACGCCCCTACGGCGGTCGCCATCAAAAACGGTAGGCGCATTGGTGCGCGGGTTTAAATCATCGGTTACAAAACAAATGGGATTTTCGCCGTGGCAACGCAATTATCACGAACACATTATCCGCAACGAAACATCATATCAACATATTGCCGATTACATTGTAAACAATCCAATGCAATGGGCGAATGATAAATTTTATATGAAATAAAAATGACACACAAATTTCGGTTAGTTCAATTAAATTTTTTTATTGCCGTTTTGGCAAGTTGCTTTACGGCACAGGCATACACCGTATTGCCCTCGTGTCCCGATTTTACGAATATCAACGCCGACTACGTAGAGGCGCATACCGGCAACACAAGCAACCCGTTTGACAAGCAAGGCATTGTAAACGGCAGGCACACGCTTATTACCGCACAAGGTACAGACCCCAATACAGGAGGCGCGCTTGCTCTTTTGCCGCCGGGCGAGAACCGCGTGATACGTTTGGGAAATGAGCAAGTAGGAGCCGAAGCCGAAGCGTTGACCTATCACTTTATTGTAGATAGAAATAATCCGGTGCTGCTGCTCAAATTTGCGGTGGTGCTTGAAGACCCGCAACATAGCATTATACAACAACCCCGTTTTGTAGTGCGCATCACAGATAAAAACGGTAAACTGATTGAAGAGTGTGCCGAATATGATGTATCGGCTCGCGAAGGTATTCCGGGATTTCAAACATATCAACGCAGTGGTTATTCCTCACCTGTCCGTTGGCGCGATTGGACAAATGTGGGCTTGGATATGTCGTCCTTTATTGGGCAGGAGGTACAGGTGCAATTTATCACTTACGACTGCTCTCCTACCGCACATTTCGGCTACGCTTATTTTACGGCTTCATGTATCCCGAATTACCTGCGATTGGAAGTCTGCACAGGGATGAATTTTACGGTAGAGGCTCCGAAAGATTTTGAATCCTATCTTTGGGACAACAGCGATACAACACGCGCCAGCACCCGTGCCGCTGCCGAAAACAACTCTTCGCTTTCGTGCCTTGTAACCTCTGCCACCGGTTGTCAATTCACTCTGAATGCGTATGTTACAAGTAATCCGGTTTCACAAATCACGGTAATAAAAGACACCATTTGTGAAGGCGAAGCTTATACCAAAAATTACTTTGACTTGTCGGCTCAATACAACATCGGCACCAATACCTATTACAACGCCATTTTAAATACCGGGACTTGCAGCACCTCGCAAATCACGGAACTTCAGCTAACCGTTATACAGCGATATACACGCATAAAAGCCGCTATTTGCGGTGGAGAAGACTATATCGGGAACGGCTTCAATATTATTAATCCGGCAGCAGGCGTGCGGCGCGATTCGCTGTTTTTGCAGTCGAAAAACAGCAAATGCGACAGTATCATCTGTTTGGAACTAACAGTCAGTCCTTCGCTCTCAACACCGAATGTGATTGCAGGAGATGCTTCGATTTGTACGGATGAACCTACGATTTACTCATTTGCCGGTGCAGAATTATTGACTAATTTTTCGTGGAATATCCCCGACAATGCCATAGTAGTAGGTAAAGATAATCAACCGCAAATTATGCTTTATTTTACCGACATCACCCCAGCCACACTTTCGTTGACCGGCGAAAACGGTTGCGGCAGCGGAACAGTATCGCTTGATATTCACCCGCGACAATCGCATGCCGTCTATTTTACCGACACCATTTGCGCCGGTACGGAATACAACAAACACGGTTTTAACTTAGGCATACAAAATGAAATCGGGTATTTTGCGCATACGCACGATTTTAAAACTACGTTGGGTTGCGATAGTTCGGTTACGGTCGGGATTACGGTTTTCCCTTCGCTTGCTTCGCCTCTCATTGTGGGTGACACAATTTCGTGCAATCCGGGCGAAAAAATCACGCTGCTGGCAATGGATGCGGAAATGGCACACGCTTTCAATCCCGAAATGCTGAAAGACAGCACCTTTTCATACGCCTACGATTGCGATATTGAGTATGTTTGGAATACAGGTAAAACGGGTAGCTCTATTACAGAAAAGCCTAATGTCTCCACACTTTACATCGTTACCGCCACCAACTCAATGGGTTGCTCGGCTACAACGCAACAGTGGGTAATAGTAGAGACTAATACGCCGCAAACAATCAATGAAACGATTTGCAAAGGAGGAACTTACACAAAATATGAGTTGAATGTGGATGAGACTGGAACATATCCGGTAAGCATTGTTGGTAAAAATTGTACAATTCCGGTTACTGTAAACCTGACTGTTTTGCCCGTTTATCATCAACTGCTCGAAGATGTAGCTTGTTATGGAGAGCCTTATGTTAAACACGGCTTGAATGTTACGCCTTACGAAGAAGGCGCTATTTCACAAACCTTCCACTATCAAACAACAGCCGGTTGCGACAGTTTGGTAACAATACAGTTACTTGTTTTTCCCGAAAAAACAACCACCCTTCGCGATACGATTTGTCAATATAAAAATTATGACAAAAACGGGTTTATGTTGCCGGAACAGATTTTTACAGGTTTGCAAACTTACATAAAGGATTTCGAGACTACACAAGGATGCGACAGTACGGTGATGTTACAACTTTTTGTGAAACCAACTTACACGAATATCATCAGCGACGAGGTCGGTCTCGGCGAAACATATAAAAAATACGGTTTCAATTTCTCAAACGTAACAGCTGACTTAACGGAAACAAAACAATTGCAAACTTCTTGCGGTTGCGACAGCACTGTAATTTTGAATTTAAAAGCAGTAGAACCTCCTGTTTACCAAGCCGTCAACGACACCGTTCCGGTTACTTTCTGCCAAGGTTACATCATTGCTGATATTCTTGCAAACGATTCATATCCTTGCTCAAATCCGACTATAACCATTTTGAATAGCACTCAATTCCAACGTGTCAATGTAATGTCAACAGGTGATGGTTTGCTCTATTATCCAAATTTCGATATTCGGGACAATTATTTCGGACAAACGGATTCCATTCATTACTCCATTACTTGCGGTTCGGCGGTGATTGATTCGGCATGGGTCTTTTTCCAATATCCTTCTTCGTTGGATCCGTGGATTGAAATTGAAAGCAAGTTCAATAAAAACTGCTTTGCAGTGGGCGATACCATCATCGAAGAGATATGGGTACGATACCCTGAATTTAAAAATTGCTACACATTCAGCACTTATCTTCAATGCGATCTTTCCTCTCCTATGGCAACCTTTTCGTATATTGATTATAGAAGTCCGGTAATAAACGATTCGACAAGGCTATTTCAGGTATATTACAAAGTGCTGACCATAAACAGCGGATATGAAAACACAATTATAACAAATACTGCTTTTTATACCATAAGTCCTATGGGGCATTTATTTTGGTTAAGCGAGACCCAAACATTGGATTTTGCTCTTTGCGAAGAAATGACAATGACAGATTGCGAATCATCGCGTACGTTTGCCGTTACACATTCCGGTGCAACGGCTTACCGCCTGAGCCAACGGGCGCAATTAGCCGGCGCCGTAGATTTGATTTCACAGGATGGAATTTTCTCATATACTTCTCCAAAGGTAACGGACATAACAAGAGATTCGGTCAGATACGAAGTCGATTTGCAAAACGGGACAACTGTAGGAGGAGTGATTTTCATCAATATAATCCCGTGTATAGATTCCGTTCGAGTAGAATCAACGATGAACGAAGAGTGTAACTTTGACTCTTGCAAATACGACGGACCTTCCATTCTTATCAATGAAGTAATGATTGCACCGGCAGAATACGATGGAGCCATTTACGGTTACCAATGCGACCCGTATGAACTGAAAGGCGGAGAGTGGATTGAACTCTACAATCCGGACAAATGTAATCCGGTGGATATTTCCGGTTATTTTCTCGGTAATTCGACTATCGATGCGCCCTATTGTCGTTTTTGGGTACGCGACATTGGCGGAGGTTTCCTCATTCCCGAAGGCACAATTATTCCGCCGATGGGATTCTGTGTTCTTCGCGGAGAAAAAGCTGCGAAAGTTGATTCTGTCCGCTTGATCGAGAATGGCGGGAATACGTTTGTAATCAACCTGATGGATCATTTCGACCGTTTTTGCTTGGATAATATAGGAAATCGCTTCTGGTTGCCTAATGCAGGCGGTTGGTTCGGTTTTTATGACCGGGACGGCGTACCGCAAGATGCCATCTATTGGGGACCGGAAGATGCCGATATTTGCGCCGATTGTACTCCATGTACTCCTCAAATACCGGGATATTATTCCGGTAATTTGGTTTCGCTCAATGATTTTCCGGACAATCGCAAAACGCGCATTTCCGACGAAAATGTTAGCCCTTGGATAGGAAGCTCGCCTAAGCGGCAACCTGACGGAGGTAATTGGACATTTAACGATTTTACGCCTCCTACTTTGGGATATTGTAACGGCGATTGTAATACACGCGCCGATAGTGACTGCAACGGAACTGTCATGGTACAGGTTCACGGAGGTACGGGCTCCTTCTCTTATCAGTGGGATGACCCGAAGCGCCAAACCACCGAAACTGCCACCGGATTATGCGAAGGAATTTATTATTGCACTATCACGGACAATAAAACCGGAATGAGTACAATGGTTCGTGCCACCGTGAAAATCAATCCGGAAAGCTGTCCGGAGGTCAAGGCGGTCAATGACATGGTTTCCTTGAACCTTTGCCGGGATACCGTTCTCCGGATTCCGATATTGAAGAATGATTTATATACTTGCGACGAACCGGAAGTTTTGCTCTTGTCGGCTCCAATATTACCGGGCAATACTGCACAACTTGTAAATGATACGCTGGTATTCCATTTCCAACACACCGGCGGACGGGATTCCTTGCAGTACAAAATTATATGCGATGGGCTTAAACCGGCATTCGACAGCGCTTGGGTTTTTATCGAGGTGAAAAAAGACGCGCCACACACCGAAATCCCGATGACAATTTGCCAAGGCGACAGCGTTTTATTCGGCAAGCAATATTATAAACTGCCCGGAATTTATACCGATACGTTAAAAACGGCATTGGGTTGCGACAGTATTGTGTCACTAAAATTAAGTGTAAATCTAATCATCTATCAAGATACGCCCATAACCATTTGCCAAGGCGATTACATTTTCTTCGGGAAAAATTATTATCATGAAACCGGCATTTACACCGACACGCTGAAAACCGTATTCGGCTGCGATAGTATTGTAACGCTGAATTTGACTGTAAAACAGGCTCCTTCGGTTGCGGTTGTAGAAAAAACGGTTTGCCAAAATGATACCGTTCATTTAACATTTACAGGCGCTGCACCTTTTGAATTGGATTATGCTTTTAACGGCACAAGACAAAAGGTTACGATTTCGGGAATGGAAACGGCGCTTGTGGCAACGCAAGCGGGCGAAAATCCGTTTATTTTGTACGAATTGATTTCCGGAGAAGGCTGTTCTTCATCGGGAGTTTCGGAAAAAGGCGTAGAAATTAACGGAGTTACTTGGGCAACGCGCAATGTGGACAGACCCGGTACATTCACCGCTACGCCCGAAGAAGCAGGCAGGTTTTATCAGTGGGGTAAAAAAGTGGGATGGAGTACGACCGACCCTATGATAAATACGAATGGCGACACGAATTGGGATGTGAATTATCCGCCAAATACCGGAAAATGGGAGGTAGAAAACGACCCTTGCCCTTGTGGCTGGCGAGTGCCTACCGCAGAAGAGCAATGGGATATGATAGGAGAAGGCAGCGTGGATACAATTCGGAACGGAACGTTGGGACGACTTTCGCGCACCGACCGCAGCACGGTTTTTCTGCCTTACGCCGTGACTTCCGACGGACTCATTGCCGGTTGGCGCAATGCAGACGGTAGTCTTCAAGTATTTGATGTTGATAGTTACTATCCTCACAGTGATTATTGGTCAAGTACATCGTTTAGCAGTACGGATGCTTTCGATTTGTGTTTCCGTATAGGGTATCCACCTTTGTTAGAACCCGTTGATAAACTGTTTTGTCCTTTGATTCGTTGCGTGAAAGACGTTACACGTTGTCCGCAAATAAATACGATAAAGGTCAATCCGGTTTACAACGATTCGCCGGTAGAAAGAGCCATTTGTCAAGGCGACAGCGTTTTCTTTGCCGGTAAATATTATAAGCAGGAAGGTATTTATATCGAAACGCTGAAAACCGTGTTCGGTTGCGACAGCATTGTAACGTTAGATTTAAAAGAGAATTCTGTTTACCTCCACGAACATTTACATCTGACTATTTGTCAAGGCGACAGCATTTTCTTTGCCGGCAAATATTATAAGCAGGAGGGAATTTATATCGAAACGCTGAAAACCGTGTTCGGTTGCGATAGCATTTTGACGTTAGAATTAAGCGTAAATCCGGTTTATGATTATTCACCTCCTGTAACAGAAACCATTTGTCAAGGCGACAGTGTTTTCTTTGCCAATAAATATTATAAGCTGGAAGGTATTTACACCGAAACGTTGAAAACCGTATTCGGTTGCGATAGTATTGTAACGTTGGATTTAAGAGTGAATCAGGCTTATTTTATGCCTCCTGTATCGAAAGTAATTTGTCAAGGCGACAGCGTTTTCTTTGAAAATAAATATTATAAAAAGACCGGTATTTACACTGAAACGTTGAAAACGATATTGGGTTGCGACAGTATTTTGACGTTAGATTTGACAGTTCAAGATCCTCCCCAAATTATAATCACTCCCAGTGAGCGATATGTTTGTCAGGACGGAGAGAAGAAAATCACGCTAACGGCAAAAGTGATAACCGGAAATCCTTCCGAAATAGTATGGTATGACGATACTCGCACACCGATACAGGACGGAACGGGTTTAAAACAAAACGTAATGCCGTTGGAACACGAATCAACCTATTGGGCGTATGCCGCAGATCCGGTGTGTGGTGATTCTCCTCTTGCCGACACAATCGTGTATGTTACCAATAAAGTGTACTTGTTTTTGAATGCCGACACCACAAAAGTTCAAATCGGAGACAACGTAACGTTGACCGTTACCCCTACAAACAATGAACACGGTACTTACCGCTGGTATGATGCCTTTACCCACAAATTACTTGGCGAAACAACCGAAAATACATTCACGCTCACGCTGGATAAAGCCGGAAGCTATGCGTTTTACGTTTTAACCGACAATGGGTATTGTCCGGAAGCGAATTCCGGCAAAGGGATGGATATAAGAGTTGCAGACTATTTTATGATCCCGAACATTATCACGCCATATAACCGCAATGGAATGAACGACTCTTTTATGACTCCGAGCGAAGACAGACCGGGTTATAAAGTTGAGATCTACAACCGTTATCAACAAAAAGTGTTTGAAGGCGATAACGGATGGGACGGAATGTATAGAGGTCGATTGGCTGAACCGGGCACTTATTTTTATCGTCTTTTTATGAAGGATGGACGCATACTTAAAGGAACAATAGAAGTAGCGAAATTTTAAAAAAATATATCAGTAATATTGTTACCTTTTTGATTTTCATTCGTCCTATTAGTAAGTAGCGTATAAAAAACGCCAAGTTATTTTTACTCATTACAAAATTAAAAAAAAATATATACCATGAGAAAAAATTTAATTATTGCATTTTTAATGCTAAACAGTGTTGCGATTTTCGCAGGAAATGAAATAGTAGAAGGCTTTGTGTTCAAGGACAAAAAAGCGGTTCCCGGAGTAATAATAAAAAACTCTGCAAATGACAAAATGGTAAAAACCAACAAAAAAGGTCGTTTTAGTATAAAAGGTCTTTCAACTGAAAAAGACACGATTTTTGTATCGGGAATAATAAAAAATGACGAATTGGAAATCCCGCTGTGGAGCGCCAACCTGATAACGGTTCAGATAACCGGAAACACAGTGTCTACGGAACGAAGCAGGAGAAAAGTAGCCCCTTCACCGGCATACGGCGGAACGATGATCACGCGCGAAGCATTGGAAACAACCGGAGAAATAAACCTTTTGAGAGCTATTTCGCTCAAAACGCCCGGTGTGGAATACGCAAACGAAAATCTGATAATCAGAGGTAAAAACTCCATTAATTCAAGTCTTTACCCACTCTACATTCTTGATGGAATAGAGACTACACAAGTCTCCTTTTTGACCGTAATGGAAGTAGAGACGGTAGAAATTTTGAAAGATGCCTCCTCGTCTATGTTCGGAGTGAGAGGGGGTAATGGGGTGGTTATTATTAACCGGAAGAAATAAATTGCAGGGTTGGCTGTCTCAAAAGTAATTTAGAACGCAAATGACGCAAAAAATGCAAATCAACACAAATTTTATTTAATTAAAATTAATGTTTTTATTTGCGTAATTTTGTGCGTTAGCTGGTAGCACAGTGCTAAAAAAGGAGCGTATCGGATAACTCAGCGAAAAAAGAAGAGAGTGGCGGACAGTGCGGTGCGATTTTCAAAAGGCAGAAAAAACATTAAAATAGATTTTTAACTAAAAATACAAAAAAGATGAAAAAGCTAATTGGATTTTTTCAAAAAATGATAGCATTATTCTTATTGCTTAACGGAGGAAATGTCTTTGCACAAACGGATTGTGAAGGAGTGTTTCCGATGGTTGTGTTAGAAGATGTGAATATTTGTGAAGGTAATTCTGTAATAATTAATATAAGTGCTTACCTTGCAACAAGCTACATTTGGGCATTAGACCCAGACTTCACGTCAATATCTGTGGGTTCAAATCCAATTAGAATGGTAAAACCAGATGTTACCACCAAATATTACGTAAAGATGGAAAAAGATGGATGTACGAAGGTAGATGAGATTTTGGTAACAGTGAATAGCAATCCGCGTATCTCACGTATTGATTCAATAGATTTGAGAACTCGTGATATTCTTTTAGTGGAAGGTTATGGTACACCTCCTTTCGTATATAGTGTGGATAGCCATGAATTTGATAGTAGTCCTGTAAAATATGACTTGTTTTTTGGTTCTCACTCTGCTTATGTAAAAGATGTTATTGGATGTTGTTCTGAAAGATTTGATTTTACCGTGAATATTCCCCAAATTTTTATTCCGTGTATGTTTTCACCCAATGGCGATGGAATCAATGATACATGGGAAATAGCCTATATGCGAGAAGTTTCCAAATGCAGAAATTAAAATCTACAATCTTTCCGATAATTTGTTAGCTCAATACAACGGGGCAGACACAGGTTGGGATGGTACTTATATGGGAGAAAATATGCCTAATACTGATTACAAATATGGAATTTGGATCGAAGAAATAAATCAATACTATGAGGGATATTTTAGACTTTGTAGAGGCGGTCAGAATAGAGGAAATTATATCCCCGGCGATGAGGATTGCGAAGCATGGGGAGGAGATCCTGTGGTTGATAATGGTTTCTGTCCTTGTGGTTGTCCTAACATAACCAATAGCCGATTGACTGTACTTTCAAGCAATGTAGATTTAGGTAGTGTTATAAGCATGAGCGAAGAACGTATCCTTACAACAATGCTCAATACAACTACTATGTTTGGTGGAACGGCTACGCTTTATGCACTTACAAAGGCAGGTAAGTTATTTACGGGTTGGTCAGATGGTAATTTAGATAATCCGCGCGTAGTTTCAGTTGCAAGAGACTCTACATTTACGGCAAATTTTGCAGATTGTGAGAGTCTAAGCGTAAGAAGTACACAAGCAGCAATAAGTCCGTTAAAGGTTTATCCTAACCCTGTGAACAATACGCTGAATATAGAGTTGGAAAATCACGTAAATGCAACGCTTGCAATTTTTGATATGAGTGGAAAAATCGTGTTATCGCAACCGGTAAACGGCAATTCAGCACAAATCAATATGTTGCAATTCAATGCAGGAAACTACATTTTGCGTTTAGTGGAGAACGGAATAGCAAGTGTAGGTGTACAAGTAATTAAACAATAAAATCAGAAAACCAACAAATCTTTCCGTATGACTAATTTGCGTATACGGAAAGATTTACAAATGAAAAAAGGAAATCAATGCCGAACAGCTAATAAACAAACAGTTTGGCGCGATAGCGGGTGCTACTCGCGGACACTTTAGCGATTTTTCCTCCTGTGCGAGTGGTAGTGAGTCCGCTGCCTCGCTAAGTTGCCTCGACGTTTTGTGTTATTTGCATTCTTTTGAAACTGCACCACGTTTCACAATTCGATGTAGGGTTATTATGATGAGTGCGAACAAAAGTACACTCCCGATTAGCCAAAGCGGAGAACCTGTTATACCGACCGTTTCCAAATCAACAGTTGGATTTTTCCCTTTTAAAAAATAGAAATACAGCACAATGACGGCGTTATTAACAAAATGGGCGACTATCGGAACCCAAATGGATTTGCTCCAAATGAGTAAATACCCGAAATAAGCCCCTAACAATAGGCGCGGAACGAATCCGTAAAACTGAAAATGTATGGCGCTAAATAAAAATGCGGCAATCCAAACTGCCCATATTTTATTGTTCAAACTCTTAGCAATGCTATTTTGAATAACGCCTCTGAACAAAAGTTCCTCGCCCAATGCCGGAATAATTGCCATTACAAGCAAATTGAGCGCTAACCCGCTAAATACATCCCCCGACATCAGCAATGATTCGGTCAACTCAACAAGTTTTTCTTCGTAAGCTCGCAGCACATTCTCTACAAATTGCAACGATTCCGGGAAAACGATTTGATTGTTTAAATTGCCGATAAAATTAATCATCGGAATAGCTGCCAACATACTCAAAACGGAAAGAACAACGATTCCGGCATTCGGTTTCCGAAACGATAAAAATTGCCGCACATCGCTGCTAAACAGATATGCGAGCACAAAAGAGGCGCAAATAAACATACCCGTAGCCGAAAATAATTGCATCAACTTCAAATCTATATCTTCGTCCGTAACGTGAAAAAGAGCCGTAACACCATAACCTATCCCTACAAATAAAAGACTAAACGTCAACGGAATAGTAATCATAAAAACGAATTTAATCCAAATCGAATCTTTTTCAAAAATAGCTTTCAACATATTGTTATTTATTAGATAAAATTTCTTCTATTGCCCTCAATACCAACTCGTTTTCAAATCCTCTGCTTATACCAAAACGATATAATTTTGCTTTGGCATCATATTTATCTTTGTATTTGATACTTTTAAACTTAGTCGCCAACAACGATTTCAATTGTTCCGAATAATTTTCAAAATCAATATTCTGAATTGCCTCACCAATCATCTCCGGCGGTATTCCTTTACTTTTTAATGAAAAAATAATTTTGTTTTTTCCCCATTTACCGAAGCGATGTTTATCTTGTGCAAAAAATTTGGCAAAACGCATTTCGCTCAGATATTTCTCCTCTTTCAGATAAGCGATGATTTTTTCTATATTTTCAATAGGAAGTTGCCATTCGGTCAATTTTTTCCGCACGTCTTGTTCGCATTTTTCGGAAAGGGAACAGTATCTTGTTACGCGGGAAAGGGCTTTTTGATAGGTAATTACCTTAGATGTATGTTGAGAATTAATTTCCATAAATGGGCTAAGTATAAATTTTCAAAAAAATTCATATCATATATCCCGATATTTTTTACTCAAAGTTAAACGACAACACAAACAACCGGGAAGTTAACTTAGAGATTGCGTTCGTATATTTCAAATCCGCCACATTCACGATTTCTGGGCGATCACGTTCAAGCACATCTCCCATTCCGAGAAACATCTTCAATTCGGGAGCTAACTTAAAATAGGGCAAATAAAAATCACATCCTACGCCAAATTCAATGCCGAAATCGTTCTGTTTCAGCATTATCACGTTTTCGCGCTGGCGACCTAAATCCAATGTAGTACTTGCACCCCCAAGCAAATAAGGACGGTAGTTGGCGTATCGCTGTCCTCTGAATTTCAACAAGAGCGGAAAATTAATTATATTGGTTCTTACCGGCACATCGACTTGACTGATTTTGTCTTGATCTATGAATGTCAACGTCCGGTCGCCAAACATTAACGCAGGTGTAAAACGCAGGTTCAGAAAACTAAAAATACGCAAATCGGATATGATTCCTACTGTAAAACCGGGTGAGAGCGAAGTTTGCTCTGCGTACCAAACCCGACCGGCATTATCCACAATTCCGGCATTGGTCACATTAAAATCCATTGCATTAAATCCGAGGATAAACCCAAAATGATACAATTTGTTGTCCACGTGAACCAAATTCTGAGTCTGTCCGAAACTTCCCTGTGAGAATGTATTAGAGACAAAAACACACAACAGCAGTACGCTAAAAACAATCTTTTTCAAAATCTTTTTATTTTATTTTTTACTTATAACGCTTTTGAGTGCATTTTATTTCATAAAAGCATTCAATATAAACCTCTCCGTCGCATAAGCCACCCCATCTTCATCGTTAGAAAGCGTAATAAAATCAGCCGATTCCTTTACTATCGGTTGAGCATTCGCCATCGCAACACCCAAGCCGGCATACCGAATCATTGATAGATCATTGAAACCATCGCCACAGGCAATCATCTCCTCTTTGGTACAACCCAAATATTCCGACAATTTGCCCAACGAATAGGCTTTGTCGATATTTTGCGGCATAATCTCCAAGAAGAATGGCTCGGAGCGATACACATTCAGGCGGTCGCCGAAACGCGCTTTCATTTCGATTTCCACATTACTTAAATAGTTACCTTCTCCTACCATCAGGCATTTCGTTACTTGGAAATTGACGGTATCAATAAAACTATCTACCTGTCTTACGGGCATTTTATTGATGCGCGCTTCGATGTTCACATATTGGTCATTGCTCTTTTCGGTAATAATCGAACAATCATCGTAAGTAACAATGGGTACGTTGTATTCTTGCGATGATTGATAAAGCAAGGGTAACATTTCCATTGGCAAAACTTGCTCAAAAATAGTTTTTTTACTTTGACAATCAATTATTTTTGCACCATTGAACGGAAGGACAAACCCGTTAAATTTCTCCAATTCAAGTTCCTCGGCAAGCGACGTAATGCCGGGTGTAGGGCGACCCGATGCCAAAACTAATTTGACACCCTGCTCTTGCACTTTGCGCAAAGTTTGCTTCGTTTTCGGCGTGATGATTTTTTGTGAATTGGTCAATGTTCCGTCAATATCAAGGACAAGTACTTTGTATCTCATATTATATAAATTAATCGTACAAATTTACAATTTTATCTTTGAACTTTTATCCCCTGTTTAAAATTCGGTGAAAAATATTTTGTATCTTTGTCTCCCTAAATAAATTAAAAGTACAGATGCAGAAAATCAGAAATGTCGCAATCATTGCACACGTTGACCATGGGAAAACTACCCTTGTAGATAAAATGTTGTTATCCGGACAGCTTTTTAAAGACCACGAAAAACCCGGTGAACTGATATTAGACAACAATGACTTGGAGCGTGAACGCGGGATTACGATTGTTTCCAAAAATGTTTCCATTCGATACAAAGACTATAAAATCAACATTATAGATACCCCCGGACACGCCGACTTTGGTGGCGAAGTGGAGCGCGTACTGAATATGGCAGACGGCGTACTTCTTTTGGTAGATGCCTTCGAGGGTCCGATGCCGCAAACTCGTTTCGTATTACAAAAAGCCATCGAAATCGGCTTGAAACCAATCGTGGTCATCAACAAAGTGGATAAACCCAACTGTCGCCCCGACGAAGTACACGAGGAGGTTTTTGATTTAATGTTCAGCTTGGATGCCACTGAAGAACAATTGGATTTCCCAACTGTTTATGGTTCGGCTAAAAATAATTGGATGTCAACCGATTGGAAAAATCAAACAGATAATATTAACGCGATATTAGATACCATTATCGAAAATATTCCCGAACCGGAATATCGCGTGGGAACGCCGCAAATGTTGATCACCTCGCTCGATTTTTCCGCATACGTCGGACGAATCGCCATCGGGCGTGTACATCGCGGTGAACTGAAAGAGAATCAAGACGTTGCTCTTGTCAAAAGAGACGGAACGATTATCAAGTCGCGTATCAAGGAATTACACGTTTTTGAAGGTTTCAGTCGCACGAAAGTCAAAGAAGCCGGATGCGGAGAAATTTGCGCTTTGATTGGAATTGAAGGTTTTGAAATCGGTGATTCGATTTGTGATTTGCAAAATCCCGAACCGCTTCCGCCTATCGCAATTGACGAACCAACGATGAGTATGGTTTTTGCTATTAACGATTCGCCTTTCTTTGGGAAAGATGGGAAATATGTAACTTCGCGACACATCAATGACCGTTTGGTCAAAGAGTTAGATAGAAACTTGGCATTGCGTGTGCAAAAATCGCCGGATTCTGATATTTGGTCGGTATTCGGTCGCGGTGTACTTCATTTGTCGGTGCTCATTGAAACAATGCGTCGCGAAGGATACGAATTGCAAGTCGGTCAGCCTCAGGTTATTTTCAAGGAAATAGATGGTGTAAAATCTGAGCCGATAGAACAATTATCCATCAATCTGCCTGAAGAAGTTTCTGGAAAAATCATCGAAATGGTCGCCATCCGCAAAGGCGAAATGGTCTCAATGGAGCGCAAAGGCGACCGCGTGCATTTGGAATTTTTGATTCCTTCCCGCGGAATTATCGGCTTGCGTACCAACGTATTAACCGCATCCGCCGGCGAGGCAGTAATGGCACACCGTTTCCTCGAATACCAACCCTACAAGGGCGAAATTGAAAAACGTGCAAATGGCTCCATCATTGCAATGGAAAGCGGAACTGCTTTTGCGTATGCCATCGACAAATTGCAGGACAGAGGAAAATTCTTCATCTATCCGCAAGATGAAATCTACGCAGGACAGGTAGTTGGCGAAAACTCCAAAGAGGGTGATTTGATTGTCAACGTAACCAAATCAAAGAAACTAACCAATATGCGCGCCTCCGGAGCTGATGATAAAACACGGATTATCCCGCCAATCGTTTTCAGTCTCGAAGAGGCATTGGAGTATATCAAGGAAGATGAATATGTTGAAATTACTCCAAATAGTATGCGTTTGCGTAAGATTTATTTGGATGAGAATGAGCGGAAACGAATGACTAAGAAGTAGAATGTGAATGATATGTTTCAATAATCAATTTTACAAAAAATATCGCATTGAACGACAAGTCTGAAAATGACTTGTCGTTTGTGTTTTTGTTTCAAATTATTTTGTACTTTTGTTGTAGTTCATAAATTTTAAAATCTTTAAATAAAATGACTCAGATTGCAATTAAAGGAAACATTTTGCAGACACAGATAGACTTGCTTTTAAATCTGTTGCATTCGTGGGATATTCCTGCAGAAATCATTAATAATAAGCAGGAAGCCAAAGAGTTTACCCGTAGGAAAAAGGCAGTTAGACGTGCTGCCGGTTGCGCAAAAAAATATGCGAATCCTGCTTTTGTTCATTTGGAGAAAGATGCTTGGGCTAATCACGTTGCAGAAAAATACGCAGTCGCACAATGAAAATTTTAGATGCAAATGCTGTTTTACGTTTCCTTTTGGGCAATAACGTAGAACAAAAAAACATTGTTCTTTCAGAGTTAGAATGCAATAAATGTTTGGTAACGATTGAAGTTATTGCCGAAGTGGTTTATGTTTTGAATAAAGTTTATTCGGCAAAACGTAGCGAAATAGAAGATTACATAAAGCGACTTGATGCTATTGACGAAAATATAATTACCCATAAAAAAGTAGTTTTGTATGCGCTTGATATTTTTGCAAAAACTTCTTTTGATTTTGTAGATTGTCTTCTTGTTGGTTATCAAAAAGTCGAAGGTTACGAAGTTTTTACTTTTGATAAAAAGTTAAAAAAACATTTAAACTCGCTACTATAAATTAATGTATGCTGATTCCCAAAAACACTCTATAAGATTTTTTTATACAAAAAACTTATGTTATTCCAAAATATATACGGACAAGAGTCCGTAAAACAAATATTTACTCGCTCAGTGCAGGAAAACCGCATCCCGCACGCCTTGTTACTTGCCGGACCGGCGGGGGCGGGTAAATTACCCCTTGCCGTTGCTTTTGCCCGGTATGTTTGTTGTGAAAACAGGAGCGAAACGGATTCTTGCGGCGTATGCGCATCGTGTATCAAATTCAACAAGCTAATCCACCCCGACCTCCATTTCGTTTTCCCGATTACCCGCGCAAAAGATTCAATCACTTGCGATTATTACCTCGCTTCTTGGCGGGAAATATTTTTGCAGCAACCCTATTTCAGTTTAGATCAATGGTTGGCAAAAATTGGCTCGGAAGAAAAGAATCCGGTTATTTATGCGAATGAAAGTGAAGAAATTATTCGCAAACTCAACATAAAATCTTACGAGGCAGATTACAAAATAATGATTATTTGGTTGCCCGAAAAAATGAATGAAGTTTGTGCGAATAAACTACTCAAATTATTGGAAGAACCACCCGAAAAAACCCTTTTTCTATTGGTTACAGAAAATGCAGAGCAACTTTTGACCACGATTGTCTCACGTACACAACGCATTACCGTTCCTCCATTGAGTAAGGAAACGATAAGCCAAGCAATCGCCGACCGTTACCAAATTGAGGAGCCCGAGCGAAGTAACATTGCGCACATTGCCAACGGTAATTTAATTCGGGCGGAAGAGATTATCCAAACGTCAACCGAAAGCCGTGAATATTTCGACCTGTTTGCGCAAGTAATGCGCGCCTCTTACAGTCGAAATGCGATGGAGATGAAACGTTGGTCGGAGGCAATGGCGCGCTTGGGCAGAAAACGTCAGACTTCTTTTCTGCAATACGCCCAACGGATGATTCGGGAGAATTTTATCTTGAATCTGAAAAACAGCGACTTAAATTATATGACGGGATACGAGAGTGATTTTTCAGTTCGATTTGCCCCGTTTGTCAACGAACGTAATATATTCGGTTTACTGTCCGAGCTTGAAAGCGCCGAACGGCACATCGAACGAAATACGCAGGCAAAAATAGTCTTTTTTGACTTGGCGTTGAAGATGATTATGCTTTTGAAAAGTAGTTAAATGTGATTGTTTTTTTATGTAAAAAATGCTATTTTTACACCAAATCAAAATATAACCTCAAAAAATCGAATGGAATATGGCAAATTATCAGAACTCGCACGACAAGTTATTGCAGGAGAGGCAACGATTGCACGACTTGATAAGGATGAGGAGCAGGGAAGAATTGCAGGCGGTTGCCGAAATGTCGAAGCGACGATTGTCCTTGGAACAGCGTTTGGGAATAATCAAAGCCAACAAGATGGCGCACGCTGCACTATAAATGAAGAGTCAATAAAGCAAAAAGCTGTTTTGAAAGCGTATTCGGACGAATCGTTAAAAAACGGTATAAAACTTTGGTATTCCGAAACAGATATTGAAAAAATCAAAAAACAATCTATTGCAGAATCGGGAGGCGCTGAGGCTGATGTCTATTTTATGTCTGATGGAAACGTTATCAAAATTGTAGAACATTACGGTACCCCGCTTGAATTTTTAGATGAACGCATTTCACTTTACAACTATCTGTTTCCGGGGACAAAATATGAATTATTGGGTTTTACCGAAAATCCGTATGATGCTGATTATTTATCGTTTGTAGTTTCGCAAAAGGAAATCGAAGGCGGTACTTTTTTAAAACAACTCAAAGAGATTTCTACTTACGACCGTGAAATTAGAAAAGAGGCTGAAAAAAAGTTATATAAGATCATTGAGCAACATTTGAAAGAAAAATTTGACGCGATACCTGCTTATACTTCAAATACTTACAGCAATAGTAATTATATCATTCGCGATTTGCATTTTGAAAATGTAATTACGGTGGGCAATGTTCTCTCGAATCCAAATGAACATTTATACATCATAGATGCCAATGTGTCGCTAAATACAGATAAACCAAATGGCGGAGTACGCGAATATCTGTCATTTGAAATAAAACCAAACACCTAAAAATTTGTGTTTTTGTATTTTTATTGCGTACTTTGTGAATTGCTTAGAAAAATAATAGATGAGTTGTAAAAATAATGGTTGCTGTATGTACTCTAAGGGTCTCAGCAAGAAAACAGATAAAAAATTAGATGCTTCCAATTGGTTGTGCGATATTCCTGAGGCTCAGGATGCAACCGAATTTGTGGAGGTCATTTTCAAGAATACAAGAAAGGGATATTTCCGTAATTCCAATAAACTCAGACTTGAAAAAGGGGATGTTGTGGCGGTCGAATCTTCGCCCGGACACGATATTGGAACCGTTTCGCTCACGGGACAGTTGGTGTTGATTCAGATGAAGAAAAATAGCATTGACCCCGCTCGAAGCGATATTAAGCGGATTTACAGAAAAGCCCGAACCAACGATCTTGAAAAGTACGAAGAGGCAAAAGCGCGTGAACATGACACAATGATTCGCGCCCGGAAACTTGCCGAGGATTTGAAACTCAATATGAAAATCGGTGACGTAGAGTATCAAGGTGATGGAAACAAAGCCATTTTCTACTATATTGCCGATGAGCGTGTTGATTTTCGCCAACTGATAAAAGTCTTTGCTGAGACATTCAATATCCGCGTGGAAATGAAACAAATCGGAGCGCGGCAGGAGGCGGGACGTATCGGCGGTATTGGTCCGTGCGGACGACCGTTGTGCTGTTCGCAATGGATGTCAAATTTTGTTTCGGTAGCAACAAGCGCTGCCCGTTATCAAGAAATTTCGTTGAATCCGCAAAAGTTGGCAGGACAATGCGCCAAACTGAAATGCTGTATGAATTTTGAGGTCGATGCTTACGTGGAGGCACAAAAAGATATTCCTTCCAAAGAGATTCATCTCGAAACCAAAGATGCGACTTTCTACCATTTCAAAACAGATGTATTCAAGAAGGAGATGCAATATTCAAGTTCGCCGAATATGGCTGCCAATATCACTGCCCTTCCGGTAGAACGGGTAAAAGAGATTATTGCGCTCAATAAACAAGGTATCAAAGTCGATTCATTGGAAGGCAATGATAAAGATGAAAGAGAAAAACGTGTTGATTATGAAAATGTGGTAGGTCAGGACAGTCTTACCCGTTTCGATAAGAAGAAAAAGAACAAATCGAAAAACAGGCGGAACGAAAACGCACCGAACAACAGTCGTCCGAACGAAGGCGAAAACGGAAATGCACCGGAAAATAATCAAATACGAAAAGAAGGCGAAAATCGCTCTAACGAAAATCGGAGAAATCAGGAAAATCGTAGTGCAAACGCCTCGAATAATCAAAATCGGAACAACAATCGCCCGGAGCAACCAAATGAAAATAACAGTAGTTCCGAACAGGAGGCGAAAAATGTAAACAATAATACAAATAATGCGAACCGGAACAAAAACAATCGCAAACCCAAGCCACGTCCGATATTAAAACCCAAAAACAATGAAGAGAAAAGTGAATAATAAAAAGATAATTGGGATACTTTTACTACTCTCTTTTTTGTTGGCAGCTTGTGTCAATAACGTGGTCTTTCAGGATTCAAAGGAATTGCCTGCCTACGGTTGGAATAAAGACAGCGTGGTGGTCTTTAACTACATAGCCACTGATACGGCAGGTATATACGACATCGTCATTGATGTCCGTAACGATGGGAGTTACCGTTATCAGAATCTTTGGCTATTTGTCAATTCCTTTTCGCCCGATTTTATTGAGTTTAAAGACTCATTGGAATGTGTGTTAGCCGACAATCACGGCAAATGGATTGGAAAAGGAAGCGGCTCGTTGCGCGAACTTCCCGTTTCGTATGCGGAGCAGATCAAATTCCCCAAACTTGGCGTTTACCGGTTTGAACTGATACAAGGAATGAGAGAAGATACGTTAGTCGGGATTCACGACATCGGATTGAGGATAATTAAAAATTGAATTCGCTTTATGGGAAAAAACAAACTACAAAAGTTTAGTGAAATGGAGACTTTTCCTCACGTCTTCCAATACACTTTTTCCTCGCTCCAACAACTAAATGCACCTTTTGAATTAAAAGGGAAATGGAATAGCTTCTTTCAAAACGACAATCCGATTGTATTGGAATTGGGCTGCGGAAAAGGAGAATACACTGTGGCGTTGGCTGAGCTTTTTCCCGATAAAAACTTCATTGGCGTAGATATAAAAGGTTCTCGGATGTGGGCAGGTGCAAAGGAATCCTTTCAAAAAGGGTTGAAAAACGTTGCCTTTATCCGGACAAACATTGAAATTATTCCTGCCTTTTTCGGAAAAGATGAAGTTTCGGAAATTTGGCTTACATTTCCCGACCCGCAGATGAAAAAGGTCAACAAAAGACTTACTTCGACCCGGTTTATGGAACTTTACCAACAATTTGTAAAGCCCAACGGCATTATTCATCTCAAAACGGATAGTAATTTTATGTTCACTTACACCTCCGAAATGGTAAAAGCGAACGATTACGAAGTGCTTTTTGAAAACCAAGATTTATATCATTCCGATTTTTCGGACGATAAGATTCTGTCTATCAAGACGTTTTACGAACAACAATGGTTAGATAGGGGATTGACTATAAAGTATATTAAATTTCTGTTGACCCCGAAAGATTCTTTTATTGAACCGGAAATTGACATTGAATATGACAGCTACCGTAGCTATAACCGCAGTCGGCGGCACGTAGAGACGCATTGCAATGCGTCTTTACCGAACAAAGAATAAAAATTATGACAACAAAAGAGATACAACAACTTATTGAAAAAGAAATCAATAAATTAAATTGGCAAATAACGCCGTACAGTCTGTATGAGCCGATAGAATATGTACTTTCATTAGGAGGGAAACGGATTCGCCCCGTTTTTGCCTTATTGGCTTGCCAATTATTTAATGAGAATCTCAATAAATCATTAAAACCGGCATTAGCCGTTGAGGTGTTTCACAATTTCACGTTGTTGCACGATGACATTATGGACAAAGCTGAAATGCGTCGCAATCAGCCGACTGTCCACATAAAATGGGATGAAAATCGCGCCATTCTTTCGGGCGATGCAATGCTTATCAAGGCATATCAATTGCTTGCCCAATGCGATGTAGAAGTGTTGAAATCCATATTGGACGTTTTTTCTCAAACAAGTGTCGAAGTGTGTGAAGGTCAACAATACGATATGGAATTTGAATCGCGCAACGATGTTTCCATTGACGAATATATCAATATGATTCGCTTGAAAACAGCGGTGTTGTTGGCTGGAAGTTTGAAAATCGGCGCTATCTGCGGAGGAGCTTCTGCGGAGGATGCCGATTTATTGTATCGCTTTGGAATTGGTATCGGTATTGCGTTTCAACTCAAAGACGATTATTTGGATGTTTACGGAGATACCGCCAAATTTGGAAAAAACATCGGCGGCGATATTTGTTGCAACAAAAAAACATTCTTGTTGCTTACCGCATTGGAAAAGGCTGATTTGGAGACAAAAGCGGAACTGCTTCATTGGATAAACACCAAGAATTTTAACAAAGAAGAAAAAATAAAAGCTGTTTCAGCGATCTACGAAAAACTCGATATTCGTACGCATACCGAAAACCGGATGAAAACTTACTACGAAGATGCCGTTCAAGCGTTAAAAAAAGTGTCCGTTTCGGATAAACAAAAAAACGAGTTATCTGTTTTTGCTGAAAAATTGTTATACCGAGAAAATTAAAAAAGTAGATGCCTTACAGAAGATTGCCAAATACAAACCAAGCCCGGTTACGCTCTTTGCGAAACGCCGTAAATATGGGCGATTCTTTTGACTTAGCTTTTCCCTACAAAACATTAGAAGATGCCAGAGGTTTTGTAGTGCGTTATGAACGTGCATTGCTTGAATACAAACAATGTGCTGAAAAACAGTCATCCACGAATAAAAAACATCAAAATGCCCTCAAAGCTGCCCGCTTGTATATTTCTCATTTTATACAAGTACTTAATATGTGTATCGCTCGTAAAGAGATTAAACGGGAAAACAAACTGCTGTACGGATTGGATGAAAACAGCACAACCGTTCCCGATCTGAGTTCGGAAGAGCATCTGTTGGAATGGGGGAAAAAAGTAATTGACGGCGAAATTCAGCGCACCGGAAAAGGCGGGGTACCCATTTACAATCCGGCAATTGCCAAAGTAAGAGTTCACTACGATATTTTTGTCGAATCATACAACGACCAAAAAGTACTGCAAAATAATACGGCACGAACCATCGAGAATGTCTCTCTCCTAAACGAAGCCGCCGATACATTGATTCTCGAAATTTGGGATTACGTAGAGGCGCATTTCGCCGAACTTCCGCTACCCGAACGATTGAATAAATGTCAGGAGGATGGGGTTATTTATTATTATCGGAAAGGGGAGAAGGAGTAATTAATAATCCGAAAAGATACACTTTTTTCTTAAACTTTCACTCTTATGTGCTGTGATATTTTAGTATTTTGCCACTTAAAATTAATTCACAGCTAATTTTAACAAGAATAAAAACAATGTGAACAAATAATTTTTTATGTAAAAATAAAGTTATTTGAGAAAACTTACTCATAAATAATTATATCTTTGCGTCGGTCTTAAAAAAAGATTTATTTCTTAAACTTGAAATATTAACTTAAAAAAGAAAAGCAATGACTATTTCAGAAAACAAATTTGTAGCAGTTTCTTACGAACTTTATGTTGGTGAGAAAGATGAGAAACCGGAGCTGATGGAGAAAACTTCTAAGGATAATCCGCTAAAATTTATTTCCGGTCTCGGTATGATGTTAGAAAAATTTGAGGAAAACTTGAAAGGCTTGAAAGCAGGCGACAAGTTCGACTTCGAGATTCAACCGGAAGAGGCTTATGGCGAGTATGAAGATGAGAATATTATCAAACTTGATAAAAATATATTTGAAATTGACGGCGAACTTGATTCGGAAGTGATTTTTGAAGGAAACATCGTTCCGATGATGGACAACGCCGGAAACCGCTTGAACGGAACCGTAGTTTCAATTACCGAAGAGCAAGTTGAAATGGACTTTAATCATCCATTGGCAGGCGAAACGTTGCACTTCATCGGCGAAGTATTGGAAGTAAGAGACGCTACGGAAGAAGAAATTGCAGCGGCGACTCAACCAAGTTGCGGTAGCAGCTGTTCGCAAGACGACTGCGGAGATTGCAGCTGCGGTTGTAATTAATACACGAAAAAGCACGAAAGCGCGAAGGTCAGAATTTTTTTATTCGAGCTTTCGTGCCTTCGTGCCTTCGTGCTTTTTAATGTGTAACACAAAGAAAAAATGAGCAATACATTCGGAAAAAATTTCACGCTGACCACTTTTGGAGAATCACACGGGAAAGCGGTGGGGGGAATTATTGACGGTTTTCCTGCCGGCATTGAGATTGATGAGGAGTTTGTGCAGCAAGAGTTGGATCGCCGCCGTCCCGGACAATCATCCATCACCACTCCGCGCGATGAAAGTGACCGGATCGAATTTCTTTCCGGCATCTACGAAGGAAAATCAACAGGAACGCCGATTGCCTTTCTGATTTGGAATAAAAACCAACACTCGTCCGATTACCAAAAAATGAAGGATGTGTTTCGTCCATCGCACGCCGACTACACCTACACCGCGAAATACGGAATCCGTGATCATCGTGGCGGAGGCCGGTCTTCGGCAAGGGAAACCATTGCGCGAGTGGCAGGCGGCGCGTTGGCAAAATTAGCTCTTCGGAAATTGGGCATCAGCATACAAGCCTACACCTCGCAAGCGGGGAATATTGTGTTGAATAAAGATTATTCCGAATTGGATTTATCGCTGACGGAAAGCAATATCATTCGTTGTCCGGACGCTGAAACGGCTGAAAAGATGATTGAATTGGTCAAGCAAATCAAAGCGGAGGGCGACACGATTGGCGGCGTAATTTCGTGCGTTATCAAAGGTGTTCCCGTTGGATTAGGCGAACCGGTTTTTGGCAAACTGCACGCCGAATTGGCAGGCGCGATGCTCTCTATTAACGCCGCAAAAGGATTTGACTATGGAATGGGATTTGCCGGTATCTGCCTCAAAGGTTCGGAAACGAACGACTCATTCATTTCCGAAAACGGAACAATCCGCACCAAAACTAACTATTCGGGTGGCATACAAGGCGGTATCTCCAACGGCGAGGATATTTATTTCCGCGTAGCATTTAAGCCCGTTCCAACCATATTGCAAGAGCAACAGACTGTGAACGACAAAAAGGAAAACGTCACGCTACACGCGCAAGGTCGCCACGACCCGTGCGTACTTCCGAGAGCCGTGCCTATTGTTGAGGCAATGGCGGCGATGGTGATTTTGGATGCTTATTTGTTGAATAAATAGCACGAAGGCACGAAAAGCACGAAAGCGCGAAGGAGTTTGTATTTTCCTTCGCGCTTTCGTGCTTTTCGTGCCTTCGTGCTTTCAATACCCCAATATCTTCAACATCGACTTATAACTCTGTTCCTTAGCAAAAAGTTTAGTAAAATATTCGCCATTTTCATCTTTGTCAATCACCACCAATTTTGGTGCAGGGAGTAAACAGTGCTGAATACCGCCGTATCCGCTCAATGATTCTTGATAAGCCCCCATGTGAAAAAAACCAATGTACTGTTCGCGATCCTCGCGCATTTTCGGAAGGAAAATAGCATTGGAATGCGCTTCGGCGTTGTAGAAATCTTCGCTGTCGCACGTCAATCCGCCGAGGTGCACGCGCTCATATTCCGAATCCCAATTATTGATGGCAAGGAACGGAAAACGCTGATTAATCGCCCAAGTATCAGGCAACGTGGTGATAAACGAACTATCGATCATATTCCACAACTCGCGGTCGTTCTGTTTCTTTTGGTTCACAATGGAATAAAGCATCGCCCCACTTTCGCCAACCGTGTAGGAGCCAAATTCGGTAAAAATATTCGGTTCGGGAACGCCTTGTTGCTTACAGGTATTTTTGATTTGCGCCACAATCTCCTCTGCCATATATTCGTAATCATAAACAAAGTCCAAGTGCGCCTGTATCGGAAATCCTCCGCCGATGTTCAAACTGTCCAATTCGGGACAAACCTTTTTCAGTTCGCAATAAAGATTAACACCTTTATTCAACTCATTCCAATAGTAGGCAGTATCTTTAATTCCGGTGTTAATAAAGAAATGGAGCATCTTCATCTCCACTTGCGGATTGTCTTTAATCTCCTTTAAATAGTAAGGAACAATATCATTGTATCGAATACCCAATCGCGAAGTATAGAAGTCAAACTTTGGTTCTTCCTCGGATGCAATACGAATACCTATCTTAAATTTCTTGTCAAAATCCTTTAACAGGAGATCCAATTCAAATTTATTATCCAATATAGGAATGGTGTTTTCAAAGCCAAGCTCAATAAAACGTTGAATATTTTCGATATATTGCGGACGTTTAAATCCGTTGCAAATAATATATTTATCTGTTTTAAGATGTCCGGATTCATATAAAGCCTCCAATAAATTTATATCAAATGCCGAAGAGGTTTCCAAACTCGCATCATTTTTCAATACCTCTTCCATCACAAAAGAGAAATGTGAACTCTTTGAACAATAACAATAATTGTAATCTCCTTCATAATCGACCTTTGCCATTGCCACGTTAAACATACGCCGCGCACTCTGAATATTCTGCGAAATTTTAGGCAGATAGGAAATGCGGAGTGGCGTTCCATATTGTTTGATAATGTCCATCAATGGCACATCAAACCAATACAACTCATTATCATGCACATCAAATTCCTCATTTGGAAACTCAAAAGACTGTTCAATTAAATCAAAGTACTTGTTTTTCATTTTAATTACAATAAAAATTTATCCGGCTTACATTTATTGTTTTTCTTTAATCCAAATCATTCGGATTGAAGAAATAAATCCGTTCAGTCGAAAATGGATGCAAATGTATATAATAAAAGAATATAAAACAAGGCTATTGAGTTATTTCTAGGGTAACCACATCAAAATGTCATAGATATATTATGAATTAGATGTGCCGTTATGCACAAATGTTGGTAGAAAAGTATTTTCTCCTGCCATTCTGCGTGCCGTCAGGTACGCAATATGAAAAACATTTTGTACCTAACGGCACAAAAGAGAGGAGGCAACGCAATGTTTCTACCAACATATTGTTTCTAACGGAACAGTAAATGCAAATTTCAACAATAAATAATCAAAAATGGTAATATTTTGATGCAGTTGTCCTGGAAAATCATCAAAATTTATTTTAAATTCATAAATAATTCCTATTTTTACATTTTCACAATTACGAGAGGGATTATCTATGAGCAGTAAGGTTTCTGAAATTCGCTACGCTTTTATAAAAAAATTAAAGATGCTGATGTTGGAGGAATCGTTGGTCGAAGATTTGGGCAGGATCTATATACCAATGGCAAGTCTGATTTCAACGGGACTAAACACGGTAGAAAAGACACAAATCATCGGAATAAACGGGGCGCAAGGTGCGGGAAAAACAACCTTCGGTAATTTGCTGCAAGTCGTGTTGGAGACGGGATACGGAATGAAAGTCGTACATTTAAGCATTGACGACCTTTACTTTAAACGTTCCGTAAGAGAAAAATTGGCACAGAAAATACATCCGTTATTGATTACGAGGGGTGTTCCGGGAACACACGATGTGGTGTTGGGTGAACTCGTTTTAACTAAATTGTGCAACGCAGGAGCGAAAGACACCACCAGCATACCCCGTTTTAACAAGGCTATTGACGACCAATATCCCGAATCCGAATGGGATAAATTTACCGGCAGACCGGATGTAATTCTCTTTGACGGTTGGTTTATGGGGGCAGTCGAGCAGTCGGAGTCCGACTTGAAAGAACCGATCAATGAACTTGAAAAAAATGAAGATCCCGATGCCGTGTGGCGCACTTTTGTCAACGAACAGCTCAAAACAGTCTATAAGCCTTTTTTCGACCATTTGGATTTATTGGTTATGCTGCAAGTGCCTTCTTTTAACAAAATATACGAATGGAGAGCGTTACAAGAAGAAAAATTGCGCATCCGCAACCAAGGGCAGAAAAAGAATTTGCGCATTATGGACGCAAAAGAGTTAGAACGATTTATTGCTCATTATGAAAGACTTACTAGGCATATTCTTAACGAAATGCCCGAACGGGCGGATATGCTTTTCCGTGTAAATGATAATCATCGGATTTATATTTAGGGACATTCAGAAAATAAGTAACATATTGATAGTAAACCAGTAGTAGGTTGTCATTTCCTGAAAATTACCCCGATTTTACCACTTTTATGGGTAAAATCGGGGTAATTATAATATCATAAGTATATTTGTAGGAGATTCCAAGTGAAGCGTAGCGGAACGAGGAATGACCGGCTTTTCTAAGAACAGGGGAGAGTTATTCCGACCGGAGGGAGGAACCTTCTGCAAACTGAGCCGTTATTTCAAAATTTTCCGCATTTACTGAATTTTCCTGATTCTCAATAAACTCTTCTGAGTTTTATCACAGATTCAACGACCATTCAACCCCATCTTTGCCATCTTTTATTTCAAAACCAAATTCGGCAAGTTGTTTTCTGATTTTATCGGCTGTTTCCCAGTCTTTTTTCAATTTTGATTCTTGGCGGATAGCGAGAAGCAAGTCAATGGCTTTTTTATACGCTTCGTTCGATGACTCATTACTCTTTTCCGAAGTCAATCCGAGTATATCTTCTATAAATAATTTGAAAACAGATTTCAATTCTTCCAAATCTTTTTCGGATATGGTTCCTTTCCCATCGTGGATGATATTGACGGATTTTACCGCATCAAACAAGTGGGAAATGACAATCGGCGTATTCAAATCGTCGCACATTGCTTCTTCGCAACGTTGGCGTAAGCCGTCTACTTCAACGGAAGTCGTAGCCGAAGGTTTTAGTTTCAACAACCGACCGTAGCCTTCCATCAAGCGGCTTAACCCTTTTTCGGAAGCCTGCAATGCCTCGTTACTGAAATCGACCGTGCTTCGATAATGCGCCTGCAAGATGAAGAAACGAATCGTCATTGGTGAATAAGCCTGCGTAAGCGCGGAGTGTGAGCCTTGGAAAAATTCGTCTAACGTGATGAAATTACCCAACGATTTTCCCATTTTTTGTCCATTAATGGTAATCATATTGTTGTGCATCCAATAACGAACCGTCTCTTTTCCATGAGCGGCAGTCGATTGCGCTATTTCACACTCGTGGTGCGGGAATACCAAGTCCATTCCTCCACCGTGTATGTCAAATTGTTCACCTAAGTATTTGCAACCCATTGCCGAACATTCGAGGTGCCACCCGGGAAAACCGTCACTCCACGGAGAAGTCCAACGCATAATGTGCTCAGGAGAGGCTTTTTTCCAAAGGGCGAAATCCACACTTTTGCGTTTTTCGCTCTGTCCGTCCAGTTCGCGCGTCGTTTCGAGGAGTTCTTCGATGTTGCGCCCCGACAATTTACCGTAGTTATATATCTTGTTATATTTTTCTACATCAAAATAGACCGAACCTTCGCTTTCATACGCATAGCCGGCATCCAGGATTTTTTGCACATATTCGATTTGCTCCAAGATATGTCCCGAAGCGTGCGGCTCGATGCTTGGCGCAAGTACGTTCAGTTTTTCCATTGCTTTGTGGTAGCGTTTCAGGTAATGCTGCACCACTTCCATTGGCTCTAATTGTTCCAAACGCGCTTTCTTGGCGATTTTGTCCTCGCCCTCGTCGGCATCATTTTCCAAATGCCCAACGTCCGTAATATTACGCACGTAACGCACCTTGTACCCCAAATGTTTCAGGTAGCGAAACAATATGTCAAATGTAATGGCTGGTCGGGCGTGCCCCAAATGTGCATCTCCGTACACTGTCGGACCACACACATACATCCCCACATGTGGCGAATGAATGGGAACGAAACTCTCTTTTTTTCTATTTAATGTATTGTAAATCTTTAACTTGTGTTCCATTTGGTTTAATGCGTTAAAAAACGAATGAATTAGTCTGTAAAATTATAAAAATTATTAGACTTTTCAAAAGTTGGGTTTTATAAAAAATTGTTCATTCGCTTATTGAGCCAGCAACTTGGCAAAGTGGTGGGTTCACCGTGGTTCACACGGAAGACAAAACTGCAAAATTGCGTAAAGTTTTCCGCGGGATACATCCTCACTCACGTAAAACCTTAGTAGTAATACATTTTAAAGTATTTAGCTTTTTGCTTTCCATTTTGTCCTCTTGTTTGTCAATTATTTACTGCTTTTAAAGTTTGAATAAACATAGACGGTTTCCAATTGTGTAAAATTACCAAAGCTACTTTTGCTCGGCTCACACCAACGTATAAAAGAGTTCTGCCGTCTTCTCTGCTTTCCTCTGTTAGTGGAAGATATTCTTTATTGGCTCTATTCCAAACCTGATACGGAATTCTTCCTTCATTTATTTCATTAAGAATAACAACTTCATATTCCAAGCCTTTTGCTTGATGAATTGTATTTATTGTAATTCCTGACACACCTGATAAAGTTTCTATGTATTTTTCAAAAGTCCACAATTTTGCTTCTTCTTCGTCAAGCAAGCTCGAAAGTTCAGCAAATGCAGAATGTGAAACTTTGAAAACTGCATCAAAAATCTTTTGAAGTTCTAAAATTCCATTTTTCAAGGAAAGAGTTTTATCAATTTGTCCGAATTTTGATATAAGAGAATTTGTAATGAAATTAAACTCTGCTTCAACAGCCATTAGGTTGTTTTCTAATATGTGTAACTCAATCGCCCTGCGAATAGTTCTTAAACTTCTAACAGTACTTGAATGTGAAAATCTACTTAGACAACGAATTAAATTAAATGTTGAATTATTTAAACTTTTATGAGGCAAAGCCCCTAAACCAACAACACGAAATTTGCTTCTAAGAGCTTTACTTACACTTAACGCATCTCGCCATTGTAAAGAAAGAATTGCTATTTCAGATGGTTTAACATTTGCTTCATTTATGAAATAGCCAATAAAATAATCAAGAGTTGCATTATGGTCGTCTTTCTTTGTTTGCTTGAAATGCACTTTATGGTCAATAGCTTTATATTTTGATTCGTTTGTCAATGCGGGGTGGTTTTCAAACAATGAAGAATATGTGTTGATTATGTTACTTGTTGAACGATAAGTTACTTCTAAAATTTCAATTGGAGCTTCAAAATCATTAGAAGCCTTTTCAAACGCTTTATCAATAGCTCCTGCAAAACGAAAAATTCTTTGTTTCTCATCTCCAACCATAAAAAATGTACACGTTTTTTTCTGTTGAATTGCTTTTAGTATTTCATACTGATAAATATTTGTGTCTTGAAATTCATCAATTGAAATTTCATAAAATTTATTTGCAAGAGAAGTTACTATAAAATCGTTTTCAGTTATAATTTTATACGAACGATATAAGATTTCATTAAAATCAATCGCTTTCTTATTTTGAAGAAAATCATAAAACGCATTTGCTACTGTTTGTATATTTGTTGAGTTACTCCAATCAACAGTTGTGTCTAAATTTCCGTCAAGAGTTTTTTTTATTTTGTTTAGCTCGTCTAACGGACTACTCCCTAAATCCAAAGCCTCGTTTTCTTCAATAAATTGATTCAGCTCGTCATAAGTAACTACTCTTGGCTTATGCCAACCATAGATCCAACCAAATGGACGTAAAATAAATTCTAAGCAAAAGCGGTGTATTGTTCCAATAAAAACCTTGTTGTCTTGGTCTGCTAAACGATAATCAATTTCGTCTGCACCCGCATTTGTATATGTGATTAACGCTAATGATTTGTGAAATGGAATTGTTTCTAACTTATGCTGTGCTCTTGCAACAAGTGTTTTTGTTTTACCTGAACCCGGAGAAGCACTAACAATAGTGTTCCCTAACATTTCATAAACTACTTTTCGTTGTTTTTCATTGAGCATTTTTCACTTCAATATTTTTGCATTTAGCAATGTGTAAAATCGCATTTTTAATATACTCAGGTACTTTGAAATCTTTGTCTATTTGCAAACTTAATTCTTGAGCAAATCTTCCTTTCAATACTGTTTGGTCAATTCTGCTGATTAATTCGTCCGCCCAATTTTCTTTTGCGTCTTTAGTCGCTTCGATTAAATTTTCAAATGATTTTTTATGACTTAGATTTTCAAAGCAATTTTTTAGATAAGTGTTATTTGTGTCTAAATTTGGAAATAAATCAATTTCTAATGTTTTCGTTCCTGACATAACTACAACTCTGTCTGCAATTTCAAGTTTCTTGGCGTTTGCGACTGCGGTTGTTTCGGTTTCTTCCTCTTTTAATTCAGCACTATCTCCGTCAATAATGGCAACAGTGGGAATTTCAAGATTATTGTTTTGTACGATTTTCAAATATGGGTCAAAATATCTGCTATGAATTGGAATTACTGAAATATTGTGTTCTGTAAGATTTATTCCATAAACTTCTTTTGCAATTGCAGGAATGATAAATTGTTCACCAACACCTTCAACATAAAGAATCGCAGAAGCAAAAAACATTTCACTTCTTGTTGCATCTAAATAACGTTTGAGCAATTTGTTTTCTCTTTCGGTTAATAGACCGTCTTTGAATGGCGAAAACGATTTAACTTCATTCTCTTTGTTTTTGTACAAAACGTTTAAGTTTTTGTAATCACAATCACTTGCAATGTGCGTAGAATGTGATGTCATAAAAACTTGGGTTGTTTTCAAACCATTCAAATTTGCAAAAAGTATTTTTTGTAGTTGTGGGTGAAGATGTGCTTCGGGTTCTTCAATAAGCAAAAGATTTATTTCGTGTTGCTTGCTTGAATTTTCTAATTCAGCAATGAACAAACTTAAGTACAAAATGTTTTTTTGTCCTAAACCTAAAATATGAATTGGAATATTGTTTTCTGTATCAGGACTAAAAAATAAATTTAATTGACTCCAAGCGTCTGTGTCATAATTTGAAAGAAAACTAATAGCTACAGGAAAAGAAAAATATTGCCCTGCAATATCAACTCCTTTCTTTTGTATTGTTTCTGATAAGTTTGGTATAAAAGGTAATTTGTTTAATTCAGTTGAAGACTGCTGTAAAATTGTTCTAACGCTTTCAAGTTCATTTTCCGCATCTTCTCTTGATTGGCAATATTTACTTAACAACGATTTTGTACTACCGTGCAAATCAGCATTTATATTACGGAAAGCATTTATGTAATAAAGATTTATACCTTCTAAATCTCGAAATGTAATTTGTGCTGATTTTCCGACCAAGTCAGCTAAGTCAAAAGTCGTATTGCCCGCAAATAAACGCCAATTAAAATCGCTTAGTTCAATTGTTTCAGGTACAGCCTCGTCTTCATTAAATTTGCTTTTATGTGCATACACATAAGTAATTCGAGCAGTAGTGTCGCTTGTTTTAAATGCGTGAAAAGTTGGAAAACTTGCAAGTTTTTCACTATAAAGTTCAATTGAAATGAGCACATAGTCGTCAATTGTAACTGCTTTTTTGTAACCGTGAAAATCTTTGAGTTCTAATTTTCTTGCGTTATAGGATAGCTCTCTGTCAAGTACAAGTCTAATTGCCCAATAAAGATTACTTTTGCCAATATTGTTTTCTCCAATGATTGTCTGAAAACCCTCAGAAAAGTCAATATAAAAGTCTTTGAAATTTCTAAAGTTATGTATTGTAATGTTTTTTATGTTCATCTTACTATTCATTTTTTTTTGACTACAAATTACTTTTTTACGTTAGAACATTGTCCAATCTAGTCAATTTTAGATTAAACGCATAAAATTTAATACCCCATTAAAAAGACTGAAAGCCTTTTTATCCCAATTTACATTTGTCAAATTTCGTGCGTTTGCTTTATCCGATTTTTGTTTTTTTGTTCGCTCGAAGCGTCCGCAGTCGATTCCTTTCACGCCATTACCACTATCGTCTCAACAACGTAAAGTGCCCCACATACTGCTTACCAATCTCCTTGATTTCAATCACGTACCAATAGTCGGTGGTCGGCATATCTTTGCCTAAGTACTTTCCGTCCCAGCCGTCAGCTTCGCCTTTGTATTGAATCAGTTGCTTGCCGAAGCGGTCGTAAATGGTTACTAAGGCATCAGGATAAACGTCTTTCAGGTTGCCAACTTCCCACGTATCTTTATGGTGATCGCCGTTCGGAGAGAAATATCCCGGAATGAAGACAGCAGGCGGATCTATTATATAGTCGTGTGTTTTCGCCACACAACCATAGTAGTCAATTACATTGAACTTGTGGGTAACATTGAAAGAGAGACCATCTATAACCGGATTACTGCTGGACTCGCGATTGTCTACCCAATACAAGAACGGAGGTGTGCCATAGCCATCCACCAAAACAATCTGACGCGCTCTTACACCTATTGAATCTATCTTCTCTGCTATGCGTGGATTGGTGTTTACCGTCACGGTAACGTAATCGGTAGCGCGACACTCGCCTCGCTTCATATCAACGCGGTAGATGGTAGTTGTTTTCGGTGTCACAGGTTGATCGGCATTTACGCCTACCGGTTTTTCGTTGGCTGTCCAAACATAGTTAGTGGCTCCGTAAGCGCTTGCTTTAACCGTTGCCGGGAAACCTTCGCAAACAGCTGTATCACGGAGCGTAGCTGCTAACGGTTCGTCCACAAAAACCGGTACTTTGATGGAATCGGAACAATAGTGATTTCTCGCAACTACGGTATAGTAGTAAGTAGAACGATGACCTACAGCATTTGACTTATCAAACAGCGGAACGACATTTTCTACCTTCATTCCGTTTTTACCACCCAGTATTGTTCCGTCCGGATCGCGCCAAGTTAATATTGGTGTGTTTCCGTCGGTTGCCGTAACATCTTTCAATCCTATATCTACTACGTCTTCCGCACAAACAGCGGCGGTGGTATCCAATTGGAAGAATTTAACAGCGCCCGAAACGTTGAGCGGAGTACCAACACCATCATTGTCTGCGGCAATTTCTCCTTTTACGACACAACCGCGAGTAGTAACAATATAGCCGTAAATACCGTTATCTGTCGGTTCGGCAGACGGAACAATATATGGGTTCACGTTTTCTGACGGATATGCCGGAGTTAAACTTTCTCTCTCCCATTTAATATTCGTTACACCGGCTTCGTAGCCTTCAATAAACAACTTCGCTTCAAATTTTTTGCCTTGACAGAATCCCATATCGGCGGAAGTCAAGTCGTTTGTAACCGACAACGGGCGGGATTTAATGGTTATCAGTACATACGTAGGACAATCATTTACATATTCCAAGCGGTAAGTACGATCACCGGCAGTTTGCATATCGTTAACGGTTAGATTCTTTCCGCTTTCTATCAGTGTGCTGCTGCCGTTGATATACCATTTGTAGCTAGTTGGATCCGTATCCGCGTAAGTGGTGGTGATAGTGATGTCTCCGCCGCAAGTGTAAAACTCCCACGGGGTTTTACCATTATCTCCGGTAAATATTTTAACCGGGTCGGTATTAATATCCTTGTTATCTCTGACGGTCATTGAATTGATTACCGGTCCGTCGCCGATTTCAACGTTGTAATCAACCGATGTTTTTTTACACACACCGGCGGTGGCGGTTACTTTAAATGTGTATTTGTCGCCTACGTTGATTGATAAATTCTCGGATTTAACACTCGCTCCGGAGCCGATGATAGTTACGTTTGAATTGTTTTGTTTGTTTGTTCCCGCCCAGTTGTATGTAATTGTACCCGGATTACCGCTTGTGGCGCTCGCAACCAAATTGACCGAAGTGCCGGGACAAGTGGTAGAAGGAACAACTATTGTAGGTATGGTCAAATCGTGAATATCTACTTTCACGTTGGCGATATTTGACTTACACGCAGTTGCTCCTTGATGATTTGCAGGCATTTCATATTCAACCTGAACATAATAAGTTCCCGTAGCCGGAACAAGCGAACTAATGGATGTATTTGCCGAGGCATCGCTGTAATAGTAGGCTTTTACCGGAATTACGCCGTTTGTTACCCTCCACGTTGTGTCAATCTCAATACTTTTTTCACAGATAGGCGATGGATCTTTTACTGTGATTATCGGTTTGGCATAAATGGTTACTCTCAACTGATTTGGCGAACTGGTCGCTTTGGACGCATCGGTACGGCGTTGCGCTACATAATAGATAAACTCCTGACTTGGCTGACCGTTAGTAATAGTGGTGGTAACTGCGGGTGGGGAGACGGTCTCCGTTCCACCTTGTGCAGGGTCACCGGTGTACCATATCAATACATAGTCCGACACAGTGAAACCGGGTGCCGGATTAATCGTTGCGGTCAATACTTTTGCCGTTTCGCCCTCACAATAAGATACAGGACTGACATTTGGCATTGGCGAGTCGCTGATAATGACTCTTATCTCTTCAGGTTTGCTCGTACATTTGGTTTGGGTATTGTATTGAGCTACATAATAGGTCAGCGTTACGTCCTTATCAGGTTCCCAAGCGCTGTTATATTGAGGGGTTGGCGCATTGTTGCCTCTGCCTGCCTCATTCATATCTTTGTCATACCATACCAATTCACAAGTAGCACAGGATGGAGTTTTCTCGGCTACTTTTCCATCTGACTGCTGCAACAGGTTCTTGACAAATTGATTACCGTTCTCTTCCGCCTCTTTTTTCAGGTAAATGACAGAGAATGTTCCTGTCGGATTCGGGGTTTTGTTGATGGTTACCGTGATGCTCTGTGCATCGCCGTAACATACTTCGCCCGAACTTGCAATTTCGTAGTATTGGCGGACATTGTACTTCGTATCACCCTCTGCGTTGGTTGTCGGATTCGGTGCGCCCGGAAGTTTGTTGACGGCATTTACATCGCCTTTGTACCACTCAAAGCCGCTGCTCTTGAAATAGTTGCCTTGCGTTTGCGGGTCTGCGGTTAATGCCACAGTATTTGCTTCAATACAATATTCTATTGTCGGGGTTACTTTTGGCGGCATTACATCGTAAACGGTTACTTTCAGCGGAACGCGGCTGCCTTCTGCCCGACTTACAATGTGTCTTTGGCTTACATAATAGGTTGTTTCGCCTTCGCTGCTTGTGCCCGGTACCTGAGCAGTTGCAGATGGTGTTCCGCCGGTTGCATTGGTGCCATACCACAATAATTCGTAATCAGATTCAACCGTCGTACCCGTAACTGTCATCGGAGTAGCCGTTAAAGCTGGCGCATCCGTTCCTTTACAATATTCCAAATCAATGGTTTTGGGAGCAGGAGCCGAATAGATCCAAACTTCGACCTCTGCTTTTTTACTTTCACAACCGGAGGTAGTTATTTGAGATACTTTATAGATATACTTTGTGTCTGATTCGGTTCCTGCCGGAGGAGCCGGAGGGGTTGGTACTCCCGTTAACTTATTATCATCCTTATCATACCAAACAAGCGTATTTGTTCCTTCCGCTTTCGCTGCATTCGGATTTTTAGTTAACAAGTCTTTGAGTCCTGCCGGCACTTCCGATAGCAGATATTCTACTCTTTGAGTAACAAGCACCTCCGGAATTGTATTTATCGTAATCGTTCCTGCCTTGATTGCTTCCGTGCACGAGGCGAGTTGTCCTTTCAGTGTTATCTTATAGTCAAATGTATTTACTTGGGTTGGTTTACCCGAGAATACCACTTTGCTTCCTGAAGTAGTTACCGTAATTCCGGCAGGCGCGGTATTTCCTCCCGGAGTCCATACGACTTCTACCGGGTCTGTGCCTCCTCCCGAATAAGTGTACTCAATGGTTTCAATGATTTCGTTTTGGCAGACTTCGGCATCTTTCTTTCCGGAGGTCAGAGTAATTAAAGGTTGAGGGGAAACGGTTACGATGACTGTAAACGGCTCGCCCGGACAGACATTCGGTGCGGCGCCCGATTGAGGGGTGACGGTGTAGGTCGCCTTTTGAGGGGCAGCGCCTGCGTTGGTCAATGTTTGAGTAATGTTTGCCGTAGAGGTGGCGGTTGCCTGAGGCTGATGCCCGCTAATGTCCGAATCCGCCGTTACCGTCCACGTGTAAGTGGTGCTTACCGGAACGACATCCTTGGCATCGGTCAAGGAAGTATTTATGGCTACCCCACTGCACGTTTCGTTGGTTTTATCGGCTATTTTTGGCTCCGGATTGACAGTAACGGTGACGGTAAACGGTGTACCCGCACATACATTGGGCGCTGTTCCGGAATTTGGGGTAACCGTATATTTTACGTCAATAGGAGCTGAGGTTATATTGGTTAGTTCGCTACTGATATTTATGTAATTTGTTCCGGATACCATACCGGTTACGCCGAAGACTGTCGGGGCAGTCCACGTGTAGGAGGTATTGGTTGGGATTATATCGCCATTTACGCCATTTACCGGCAAAACAGTGAAAATGCTTTCACTGCAAATGGTTTCGGTCTTGGATTTAATGTCCGGTTTCGGATTTACTTTTATATCTACATAGTCCCATACCCAACAAGATTTAGAATCTTTCTTATTCGCATCTTGTACCTTAACATAGAATCTTTTTGTTTCTGCTGTTGTAGGATTTGTCAATGTCCACGCATTTACCGTATAAGTATCGGAGCCGGCATTCAATGAAGGAGTAGTAGAAGTTACATTATCCTTATCTTCAATTTGATACCAAAGAATATCAAATTGATTGGTGGCATCGGCATTGTTGTAGCGCAATTGATTGACGGTTAGCACTACGTCATCGCCCGGACATAAGACTATGACATTTCCTTCTTTCTTTGCTGTAGCCGGAACGCTTAGCGTTACTTTTTTACCGTTTACAACATCCGGGGTTTGGCACGGCGGACACCAATAGCGGGAGGTGAGTTTTATGCGTCCGCAATCGTAAGTCGACAGGCTATTGAAAACGATATTGGAGAATAAACTTTTGTTGCTCGGATTACCGGCTCCGCTATTTTCGATAGCGCCAATGGCAATCAGAGTTGCGCCATCTAAGTTATCTTTCTTATCGGATATGAATATCGGACTATTTGGTTGATTCGTGCCAATTTCTGCATAGAACATTTGATCTATCCCAACATCTATTATACCGAGAAAATATCTGCTTCCACGAGTAGCATGAGCAGGCAAGTCTATGTTCACATTGATTGTTACCGGAGTATTTGCATCGCCATACGAAACCGTTTGAGGAGTTCCCGTAAATAATACTGCACCGGCAACTTCTTGCCCATTCACGTTTTTTTCAACTGCATAAAAAACGGGTGTTATGGTTCCTGTTTTCGGTCCATAGTACGATTTTAAAATCATATCAAACGAGACAATCGTAACCGGTTTCCAAACTTCGATCAATATTCGGCGACCTTGCGAACCGCCCGCACCGTCCGAAAGCGCTTGTCCGGACAGCAACGCGCCTTTTTCTGTTGTTTTATCCTCAATCCAAATCGTATATAACGTATCCTGTCCGATATTTTGTATCACACCACCGTTTACCAAACTTGCAATTTTTTCGCCTGTTACTTGGAAAGATCCTGACGGATTATTGGCAGGAATGTTTACTGATTTATTACCTCCGACTAATGTTAAAGGCGTTCCGCTTGTAGCGTTTGTATATACTTCAAACTCGCTTGGGATAGATTTTCCGGTTGCGTATTTAGATTTAAACTCAAAAGAAATCACATCAGTAGCCGCGGGTTTCAGCGGGTCGTCAACGCAAGATGCGGTAATCAATGTGTCTACCGGCATCTCTTTATTTAATACTTCTACTTGAGCGGTAACTATTTTACATAAATCACACGGAATATTTGCATCAATGTATTCTATCTCTACTTTATATACGCCCGGCTCGCTGACTTCGAGATCCGTATTGTTGTACTTATCAGCCCGACGAGCAGCTACGGGAGAGGTTTTATTGGAAGTATTCAATTTATTTCCGTCTTTATCATACCATGTAAAAAAGTAGCGGTCTGTTAAAGGATTGTTATTATCATCATTTCCCACCGGAGAGGTAAATCCGGAAAACAAGGTTAAAGAAGCCTCCGGACATTTGTATATCGGACCTACCATATAGGCTTCCGGACAACGGTCAGGTATTCCGCATTGACTTGGAATTTCCAATTTTTGCAAACAATGCGCCACATAATTTGAAGAAGACTCGCCGACTCCCATCATTCCGTAAGAAGATTTACCCCCTGGAGCAGCATTGCGACCCCAAACGTAAAAATCGTTTTTATCATTTACCATAAAACCAAACAAATCGCCGCGCGATAACCTCACGGCATCTTTTACCAAATTAGGATTCGCCAACGGATTGGCGGCATTAACTGTTGATGTTGTGTTTTTACCGGTACAATATACGGCAAATTGAGGTCCTGTATTACAAGTGTTGTCTCCCGTGTTTCCATTCGGCAATACGCCACCATCTCCCGTCGGATTATTATTTCCCCAATAAAGCATATAACCTTCTTTTGTAACGGCAGCTCCATAGCCGTTTCCTCCCACAACTTCAACCACATCTGCCAAATACTCTTCGCCTGATATGGCTTTATACATTCCGGAGGTAACTCTCATTGCATAAAGTTTATCGCCGTTCCCAATACCATTACTACATCCCCAAGAGCCGCCCCAAGCATAGACATAACCGGTTATGCCATCTACGGCAAATCCGCCCACGTCCATACCGATAGCCATTTTGATATTTGTCAAAGGAGATGGAGGGTTAGTTTCTCCGTTCAATACCGGTACGGCAAACTGTGATGTACCGTTACCTCCGTGTCCGAGAAATTCGCCTATGGCATATAAATCACCCAATCCATCTCCGTCCGGATCTACCAAGAGATAAATATTATTATCTCCCGTACCAATATGGACTACATCTTGAAGAATAGGTCCGGTCGTGGCATTTTCACGTCTGATATATACTGGATTGGCAGTAGGAGCGGCAATCCAAGGTCCGCCTCCCCAACCAACTGCCTGCCCTGTTTCTAAAATAGCAAAAGAGGCAGCTGTTGATCCGCAAACATACTTTACTCCTCCCAAATAGGGATAAGCAGGATCATTAGGGTTAGTATTAAAATTAGGATTTCTTTCGCCGGCTAAATTATATCCCGGAGCAGCACCGTGCGGCACGGGCGTAGGTATAGAGACTACGTTTCCGGTTGTTTGTCCGCATTCACGATTTCCATTGCCTCCCCATGCGTAAACAACTCCTTTACAAGAAAGCGCCAACGTGTGACTTCCCGAACCGGCGGTTACTTGCGAGAAAGTCATACCGGGAGGCGTATTTACTCGTTGGGGAGTGGTGACATTTGCTACTGCGTCGTTAGGAGGAAGTAATCCTAATCTGTTTCCCGAATTATCTCCCCAAGCATATAAATAACCTTCCGAACAAATAATCACTCCGTGGTCGGTTCCTCCCGATATAATCATACTCTGAGGAAATGCGCTAACAATCGCGCTCACCCATAAAATGAATGAAACGTAAATGCGTGTTTTCATTATGTGCTATTTTTAGAAAAAAAAAGATTCGACTAATGCCTATCTGCAAAGATAAGAAAACGGTTTTACATAATACAAATGTAAAACCGTTATTTTTTCACCGCAGCACACGCAGTTAAAGCGTTTTTTAGAAATAATAAACCATTAACCCCGCGATACGATTATTAGTTACATTGTGCGTATCCTTTACTTTTCCGTTGCTGAAATCCATAGCCCCGTAAGAAACGGTAGTCATTTCATATTCTACTCCGAATGTCCAATGTTTCAGATTATAAGATATTTCCGGAGCAATACGGAATGCTTGATCAATGTTGCTTGCCCCAAATGTATAAACTTTACCCGGTATCAATTCATCCGACGAGCCGAGATTTTTTGAATAACCGAGAAACAGTCCGACTTGATGTTTTTTACCGTAAGTTACGTTGAGCCAACTTGTTGAGTTGTTTAAATTGGTATAATCCCAACTTCCGTCGTCATTTATTTTTGAAACACCGTATCCGCTCAATAAAAACAAATGCGCCATATTTTGACCATAAATGGTTTTTGCTTTAACTGCAAATTTATCTTTTGAGTATTGCAGGAACGCATTGAACGAAAGTGAGGAAATATTATCCGAAACTTTGGTGTCAATTTCTTGCGGAACCCCGTCTATCTCCACGTTGGTTTTCCCGATAACACGAGGGCGCAAACGTATAAAGTTAACACCTGCACCGGCTATCCAACCGTTTTTGACATAATCAGCACCCAAGTAAAGCTCCGGCAAAATTCCGTCTCGCAGATAGTCGGCAGAAGAGCCGGAAGGTCCAACCGAAAGACATTGCAGCTGATACAGCGCCGAAAGGTAGGTTTTAAAACTACCCATCCGGTAATCTACGCGAACTTGCGGACTGCGATTAAACGGCTGAAACGGACTTCCTGTCGACAAACTCATTACCGAAGGCGCAACGTCGCCAAACATCGGGTGCCAAGCCTGCCCTGCCAATAAATCCGTGTTTTTCCATGCTAACTTAATCCACGCCTGCCGGATACGGAAAACGGTGCTACTTGCGTGATCGCTCGAAAAACCGTCAAAGTCGCCTTCGATTCTTGCCGTAGCTGTTGCTCCCCACACATCGGGTCCTTTCACTTTTAACCCGAAACGGCTCGCTGTAGCCACTAACTTGGAAGAGGGAATGGCATTCAAGTCTTCGTTCCGTTCGTTCAATTTTTGGTCTAACGGAATCAGATGGAACAACCCGACGGCAGCCGACAAACTTCGCCGGGTTTCGTAATAAAAATCATTCCGGACAAAACCATATACCTCAACGGAAATTTTCTTTTCTTCCTCCTGTGCAATAACAGGAAAAATGGTCATAAAAATAATAATTGAAACTAAAATCTTTCTCATATTTACAATTTATAAAAATTCAGGCTGCAAAATTGAGAAAATAAAACCAAACAGACAAGAAACTTGACTGTTTTTTTAGGGTAAAAGTAAGAAAGCACGAAAAATGGAATATTTCCCTTTTCGTGCCTTCGTCCTTTCGCGCTTTCGTGCATCTATGCCTTCGTGCTTGTTCTATTTCTTCACTATCTTATGCACCGAATTGCCGTCCGCTGTTTTCAACGTAACGAAATATACCCCGCTGTTCCAGCTTACGGTAGAGATACTTCCGGCATCCACGATGATGGTGTGGTAGATGAAACGACCGAGTGCATCGGTTACCAACACTTGGGTAACTTCGTTACTTTCGATATACAGCTTGTCTTTGGTCGGGTTCGGGTAAATCTTGATTCCGGACGACAAGGCGTTTTTGTAGATGCCGGTCGGCAAGGATAATTCTTGCTGCACAACATAGACTGTAGCCGATTCGCCCTCTTCGGTAGTGATTGTCAGCGTGCCGATTCGCTTGGTTTCCAACGGATTTTCATCAAATGCTAATGAAATATATCCGTCATCAATACCCTCTTTGCCGTCTGTAATCTGGAGCCACGAGTTGTTGCTGACTGCTGTCCAGAACATATCTTTCGAGCCGAGGTTTTCGATTTTTACCGTAGCGAATCCGGTAGATTGAGAGATGTAGATAGTATCTGCCGCTTTCAACATTGCACCAGTATATAGGTAGTTTGCTCTCAACGAGACATCATTAGCCATTCGGACATCAACCGACAAGTTGGAGGAGACCACCTTATTATCGCGGTCTGTCCAATTGACAAACTGATAGCGTCCGTACTCTTTTGGGGCGGTAAGCGTTACCTCCGTATCGCGGGTATAAGTGCGGTACATCAGACTTCTGCCGTTGGCGCGGTTTCTTCTGTCGCTCTTGGAAACTTCAATGTACGGCATCAGCATTGTGCCGCGCTGGGCAGCATCAGCACTTCGTAATGTTTCTATTGAACCATCAACGCCGAGGGCGTAAACGTCCAAGTTGCGGTTGTTAGTCGGTCTTTCTGCATAGTCGTATTCCAGCTCAAAAACGAGCGACTCCAATACCATTTTTTTGCTTGCCGGAAGCGCATCTTTTGAAATTCGAATATCAGCCCATACGCCCGGACGGGAATAAATCATCGTCTCACCAGCTTTTACACCAAGCAAGGAAGATATTAGAGAGGTGCTTGCCGCGCTCACTTCATTCTTTTTAATTGCACCGCCTTCGTAATCAAAACTCCATTGGATAGAGGCTTTTTTCTCCGGGTTGATGTGGTTGAAATAGTAAAACTCGCCGTTTTGACGTAACATGGATACGCCCGAGTGTTCCAATTTCAAAGTAAAATTATCTATCGAGCCTTGCGTACCTTCGGCGTGCGCTTTTACCTCTTTCACTTTAAGACCGACAATGCGCAGGTTTTCCCGATTGGCATAAATCAGTCCTTTATTGGCAAAGTTGATAATCACATCGCTGCCTGAATTTAACGCCTCTAACTCGTCATCGGCAAGCGGAATGGAAACAGTGGATGTATATTCGCTTGCTCCGAAAATGTTAAATCTGTCAATAATTGCTTCTTTTACGATTGAAAGGGCATCCTCATATATCACTTTCAAGTCTCTGAAATCGGTAGAGGTTAATACTTTTTTATTCGGGTCTGCCTTGGCAATCTCTTTGAATTTATCAAACATTTTTGTTAGATTGAGTTCGTTAGGGTATTCTTCCAATAAACGATATTCATACGATTTTGCCATATAGTAGTGATATTTGAGCAGGCGTTCTCTTGCGCGGCGTTCCATATCGTCCAAGTATTGCATGGCGCGAAGGTCGCGTTTACTGTTGTTTTTGAATACATCTCCGCTCAGACCGTCAATGGAAACAATAGTTTTTTGTACTTCTACGCCGGTTGTGGTGATGCCGTTAAACGTGTTGGCAAGTTTTTGCAAAACATCCACTTTTTTACCTTCCAATACTTCGGCTTCAAATTTAAGACCTTGAAATTCTTTCGATTCCGCCATCAGTTTGTTCAATTCTGCTGCTACTTGGTCGCTTGGTGTAGAGCTTTGTGCAAAAACCTTGTGTAAATTCCCGATACTTTCCATTAAAGGAGCTACCGTTTTTCCGATGGTACTGAAAGCGCTGCTTACCGTATTGATTGTAGACCCCAAAGAAGAAGGGTCAATCTTACCCAAAGCCTCTTTAATATTCTCGAAACCTTCATTTTTAACAAGTTCAGTATTCGCTTTATCTATGAATCCGCCGACAGCATCGGCATAACCGTAAGTATCCGAAGCATTTGCCGTCTTAGACAAGACGTTGGCTCCTATACTTGCTACTCCTCCTACTGCACTCCCTATTGCCGTTCCAATAGGTCCGAAGAAAGAGCCGACCACAGGCGCGGCTTTTGCGATGGCGGAAAAAATACCGGCTGTTTTATTCAAACGATTCCGTTTCTTTACATTGTTCTTTGCCTGGGCAAGTAATTGATTCTTTTTGATTTCAATTTTGCGAATCAAATCTTCTATTTGAAGTTGCAAAGCGGCAGTTTCGTCTTGAAGTTCGGGAATAAGAAACACCAAACTGTTAAGAAGCGCTTTATCATCCGCCAAGCTCTGTTTTGCCAACTTGATGGCTTCATTGCAAGCATTGATACGTTCTTCGTAGCTGCTGTCAATGTCTTTCATCCAATAGTTGAGGTACATAACACTTATGGCTTTCTCGATTTCCTGCTCGAAAACCAATCGATTTACCTCAAACGACAGCATCGGAACCCAGCCTGCCGGATTGCCGAAGTAATCTAAGTTTTGACCGATTCGGAATGTCACGGCTTGCATCTCATGCTGAGCATTGGTTAGCTCCATTTTCAGAGCCTCATCCAAGCCAACCCACTCTGTTGATGCCATGCAATTGGTTAGATATTCCGAATATTCTACGAAAATATTGTACGTAAATTGGTTCTGAATATTGATGTAGGCATCTTTGGCATGTTTCACTACGGCAGAGACAAAGTTGGGGTGCAACCATGTAAATTCTTTGTTGTGAAGTGTGAATTTACCACCGGTACCGTGTTCTCCGGCTTTGATCATTGTTTTTCCGTCCACATCGTAACCCGCGCCCGCGCTGCCGTGAATTTTATCGCTAAACCCGTTTACATCAATGGTTGAGGTGAGCGTACCGCCATTTCCTCCTTTGCCCGGTGTACCGTTTCGGTTGGCATCTTGTCCTTTTCCTCCTATCTGAATAAAACGCAAAGCGGCTTTCGTATGCTTGAAATCCTTGATATAGAGCGTGATATTGCCTGCATTGGCTCCGGTTGCACCTATTCCGTCTGTTTTCATATCCCACATGGCGGGAGAAGTACTGATGGAAGCGATTACCCCTTGTTTATCTTCAAATACAAGCTCTTTGGCATAAATGGTTACATTGGTTTGCGGGAAACGCAACGCATCGCGAATAATCAATTTTTCGGCAAAAAGATTCAATTCTTCGATGTCTTCGCGTCCGCTCAAATAGTGCAATGTGTTGGCAATATTGCTGTCGAAAACCAATTCCTTACCCGAAATACTGTAACTGTAAACGGTTTTCGTTGAATTATTGAAATTCACATTATTCCTGCGAGTATCCGTAATAATCGTATAATCATCGAAAGCTGGCATAGTTCTCGGACGCACACTCAAAGAGGAAAACTCAATCGGTGTAGCTGCCATCACCGTAAACTTCACATTTTGGATAATCATTTTACTGCCCGATTGTGCAGTAAAAATTACCGTAAAATCACGCACATCAGCTTTGTCGGGAAAATATTTGAATAGTCCCGTTCTTTCGTTAAATACGATTTTTCCTTTCGGTGCGGCATCTATGCTGTAACTTAATTGTACGGGAGTAACTTGCAATGTATCGGTCAACACATAAAAACCAACGGTAACATCGCCAGCGTGCCACACGGTTCGGTCAGGTATGGCTCCAATTTGAAACCGATCCATTGGCTCTAATTCAACATCTATCGACAACAATTTATTGAATGCAATCAGCTTGTTTGCCTCATTATTATCGCCCATAGAAAGCGGATAGCCCATAAAAGGAGAGAGGTGCATCGACTCTCTACTGAAAGGTTGCCCGTGAAGGCTTGTTATTAAGCCTACGCAAAAGATGAGTAAATATAGCTTTTTCATGGTAATTAGTATTTAATGATGTAGTTCACATATACATTTTTAGGGCGATTATCGGTACCTGTAGGAACAACAAGAGAGGCATCAAAACCTATTCTACCTCCTCCATTTGCTCCGTCTGAACCACTAAATGCTTGCCCCGTATTGTAAAATGCACCTGTTTTTGCTGCATTTCCATCATTAACATTTCCATCAAAAGTACCTGTAATATTTCTTATTGCATCATCTTGATAAGTCCCCACATTATTTCCGCTATTCCCTCCCGGATGCCTCGGTAAGCGACTCGCAGCATCAGCATCCATTGCTGGCCAAGTACCTGCAACACCTCGCAAAAATACTCCTCGCAAATCAGGTATCCTAAAAGTAGTGGAATTATTGCCATATCCCCAAGCAGTACCTATTACAGCATATAAAGCAGCATAATCCGAGCGGCTTACTTCACGACCATCGCACAAAAGCCATCCCGTAGGAACTTTGCTTGCATCTCCGGCAAAAGGCATTATTGAACCAACCGGAGAACTTACCGCATTAGTCGCCGCCTCCGCATAAGGTACGCTGGCTAACGCCGTATAACTCAACTCACGGTAATTGCTTCCTTCCTTAATATCCACTTTCAGCCAATACTTCGCAGAAGCAAAATCAACATTGGCAAAAGTTGTTTTTGCACCGCCTTCTCTCTTTCCTTTACCTATTACAACACTTACAATACCGAAATCATCGGTCATTGCATTATGCGATTCCACCCAACTTGCCTCTGACGATTGTTGTCCGGGCATCAGCGAAAAACGCAATTCCACACTCTGTTTCGGCAAAACGAAACCATCTACTCCACGCACTACGGCTTGATAGTTAAAACCCAAGCCACTGTTCCCTTGACCGAACGTTGTCATTGAAACCAATAATACCAATACTGCTGTAAAAATCCTTTTCTTCATAAACTTTTATTTTTAAAATTTTAGTTCCCCAAATATATAAAAAATTATCATAAATGATGTATGTATATAATAAGTTAATTTTATGTTGTAATCAAAAAAGCTAACCTATTGTAATTTCGCAGGAAAACAATGGGATATGAAACAGACTCAAGATATTGAAAAAGAAGAAGATGCAAGGATTCTAAAAGTTGCCAATAAAATAAAGGAACTTCGTTTTCAAAAGGGTTATTCGAGCCATGAAAACTTTGCGTGGGATAATGAGATTAGCCGTGTGCAATATTGGCGCATAGAGAAAGGCAGTAATATTACGATGAAAACACTGCTTTCAATTCTTGATATTCATAAGATTAGTTTGAGTGAGTTTTTTAAGGATATGGAGTGAAGGCTTTGAAAGGTTGTGAAAAGTTTTTTGATTTCAAAATGGTTTTGGGGATTTTTTGAGAGATTATTTGGTAGGTATAAAAATAAGTGTTATATTTGTATTAGAATTTTAGGAACGTGTTACGCTTCGGGCGGCTCGTACCTCCCTCAGCCTCCATAAGGAGGCTGTTGATTTTTATAAGAGCATTATTTTATTGGGATTATTTGAAAAGTAATATTTTATTGATATTCCCCTGATTTTTAGTTTTTTCAGTTTTTCTTTGATGTAAACTGTTTCTTTTTCAAGCTCGAACAATATAATTTTCGCCCCTTGTTTGTCAACCGCTTTTTTTGCATAATTCTCTATGTTATTATGGCTTGACGTTTTCTTTAACTCAGCCACAACCCCGTCTATGGTAATATCGGAGGAGCTAAATCCGGGACGTTCCTTCAGCATTTCTATCTTATATCCGTTTTGGGCAAATACCATACTCATAGTGTATTCTTTACTAAATTTTTCTTTTTCGTTTTTGCTGATTTTTGAGTGTTCAATTCGTTGTTTATCAACGACCAAGTACCCGCCATTGTCGTGATTGAAGTAATCACACAGCCAGTCTTCGCTATACGAGTTGTATTTTAACAGAGATTCTTTTAAGAGTTCAGTACTATTAGCCATATTTTATTTACAAGTAAATTATTCGCAAAGGTAAGATTAACTTTTAAAAATGAATGGATTTCTCATGCTATTTCAATTCCTTCACGTTCAACATTATATTTCAATAAGGAAGGACGAGACTCCCAATCTTTTTTAGTGTAAACTATTGCGTTGATAAGGGTATTGTATTTCAATCCCAATTCGTCAAACGGATAAGCGTATTTATCATAATCCTCCATAAAATTTCTCTTATCCTTATTCAACAACACCAACAAATCCCAATCCGAATCCGCCCTCGCATCTCCACGCGCCTGCGAACCGAAAAGGATTACCTTTTCATTGGGCAAAATCTGCCGTTTCAATGTTTGTATTTCTTTAAAAATTTGCCTGTTCATAAATTTATCGTTATATAAAAACGCTTTTTTAATGTTTAAATTATTGCGGGTTAATGCACGGTTATTTCATTGGCTCAATTATAAGTTTGTGTTTATTAATTTTTCTATTTCGGCAATAAATTTTTCGGCAGGTTCGAGAAATGGGGTAACATCTTCCTCATCTACTTCAAATAAATCTTCATAATCACCACTTTGTCGTAAATTAAATAGGTGATTATACATTTTACCGTATGATTTTTCTATTTTGTTTTGTGTTAAATAGTGTAATCCCAATAATGTTTTTACACCGCTATGCGTGTGGGTTTTATGATTGTCTTTTATTAATAAAGCCGTTACAGCGTGATAGCAAGCATAATATAAACGGTTTGCGGCAGTAGCATAAAATTTATTTTCCATAAGAACAGGGATTTGTGCGAATAAATCTTTCGCTTTTTCTATCCTGTATTTTACGATTGCATCTCTATCTTTTTCTATTAAACTCATAGTAATCAATTATTTAATTTCTATTCCATCCATTATGACATTTTCGTAAAAGGGAAAATGTTTATTTTTTTCAAAATGCTTTTTAGTAGCTAATACGGGGTTGATTGCTACGCCATAATTCCAACCTAATTCCGTAAAAGGATAGCTGTAAATATCTTCGTCTTCAAAAGCTTTTTTATCTTTATTCAACAACACCAACAAATCCCAATCCGAATCCACCCTCGCATCTCCACGCGCTTGCGAGCCGAAAAGGATTACCTTTTCGTTGGGTAAAATCTGCCGTTTCAATGTTTGTATTTCTTTAAAAATTTGCCTGTTCATAAATTTATCGTTATATCAACGTCTTTTTTCAAAAATGTTTAAAATGTACGTATTATGTTACGCATTATGTGTCATTATGCGAGCAAGTTTTTTTAATTTGTTTTAGGATTGTAAAGGTTGTGAAAAGTTTTTTGATTTCAAAATGGATTTGGGGGAATTTTGAGAGATTATTTTTATCTTTGCAAGACAACTAAAAATAAAAGCTATGGGAGCAACAATGTCTCATTCTCCGTTTAATGCAGCACAACTATATTTGCTGCAAACGTTTGCTCATATAAAAAGCGAAGAAACGTTAGATGAGTTAAAGTCGGTTTTGCTTGATTTTTATCAAAAAAAAATTAGACGAAGAAACGGATAAATGGTGGAAAGAAAACAATATGACCGCCGAGAAATTTGAAAAAATGTGTGATAATCTACATTATAGAACTCCTTATGCAGTATTCTTCGGTAGTTGCCGAATTTGCAGTAGGAACCTTGCTTAAATCGCAAAATGCCGTTCAAATCACACCGCATTACAAATGGTCTTTAATCTCCACCGACCCCGATGACAATAAGTTTGTAGACTGTGCGCTTAATGCCGGCGCAGATTTTATTGTTACCCAAGCATTTCAACATATTGAAGCAGATTGATTTCCCAAAAATAAATGTTGTTGATGTTGAAACTTTTGAGAAGATTATATTGTAAAGTGCGGGGGATGAAATATTTTGTGTGTTTCCAGCCTTTCTAAATTTCGTGTGTCTATCCTAATTATTTTTTGTATATTTGGCACATCTTTACAAATAACCATTCATCATTATGACACAAGATACTTCTTGGGGAGAAAATGCGTTAATCGCTTCCCGTAAATTGAATTTAATTTCGGATGGACTCATCAACAAAGTGCTGCTTGCTGTAGCCGATGAGGCGGTTACCAAAACAGACATAATTCTCGCCGCCAATCAAAAAGACTTGGATGCGATGGATAAATCCAACCCGATGTACGACCGCTTGCTATTGAACGCCGACCGCATTGCCGGGATTGCGTCCGATATGCGAAACGTGGCTACGTTGCCTACGCCATTGGGAAAAGTGTTGGAACAACGTACATTGCCAAACGGATTGAATCTATCAAAAATCAGCGTGCCGTTTGGGGTTATCGGTATTATTTACGAGGCTCGTCCCAATGTCAGTTTCGATGTCTTTTCGCTTTGCTTTAAATCGGGCAATGTATGCGTGTTGAAAGGCGGAACAGATGCTTACCACTCTAATTTGGCAATTGTTACACTCATTCAAGAGGTATTGGAACGTTTTGAAATTGATAAAAACGTGATTCATCTGTTGTCTGCCGGACGTGAGGCTACGGCTGAATTGCTTAACGCAGTCGATTACGTTGACTTGATTATCCCGCGCGGTAGCCAAGGATTAATTAATTTCGTGCGCGATAATGCCCGCGTGCCTGTGATAGAGACCGGCGCCGGAGTTTGCCACACCTATTTCGACGAATTTGGCGACAAGGAGAAAGGTGCAAGCATCATTAATAATGCCAAAACTCGTCGTGTGAGTGTTTGCAATGCGCTCGACTGTTTGATTATCAACGAAAAACGTCTTGCCGATTTGCCGTTTTTGTGCGAAAAATTGGCGGAAAGCAACGTAGTCATAGAAGCTGACTTGAAAGCATACACCTTTCTTTCGGGAAAATATCCTTCTCAATTATTAGAAAAAGCAACAGAAACAAGTTTCGGAACAGAGTTTCAAAGTTACCGTATGAGTGTCAAAACGGTAGCCAATATTCACGAGGCAATCGAACATATCTCCAAATACAGCTCCAAACACAGCGAGGCGATTATTTCCGAAAATGAAGAAAACATCGCCATTTTCGACAAACAAGTAGATGCCGCTTGTGTGTATAGCAACACCTCAACGGCGTTTACCGATGGCGCACAATTCGGTATGGGAGCCGAAATCGGTATCAGTACGCAAAAACTCCACGCTCGCGGACCTATGGCGTTGCCGGAGTTGACAAGTTATAAATGGATTATCAAGGGAGATGGACAAGTACGAGCAAAGTAAAAGAATACATTAAGAGTATGCGAAAGACATTTCTAACCATTACTTTATTGCTCTATTTTTCAGGTTTTTTCTCTCAAACCGTCGTCAAAATAGACAGTTTGAGATTAAATAATTTGTATCAAATTGACGAAGGCGTTTTTCGTTCGGAGCAGCCTGGAGAGTTGGATTTTTTTAAACTCGAAAAACTCGGAATAACGGAAGTGTTGAACTTGCGGCGTTGGCACTCTGATGATAAAAAGGCGAAAAAGACGAATTTTACGTTGTATCACGTTCCGATGCGAGCCGGAAATATAAAAGAAAAAGATGTGATACAAGCCCTTAAAATTATTCAAAACAGAAAGGGAGACTTCTTGATACATTGCAAACACGGAGCCGATCGAACCGGACTTATTATAGCTATGTACCGCATTGTTTTTCAAAACTATACCAAAGAGCAAGCAATTAAAGAGATGACCGAAGGCGGTTTCGGTTTCCATTCGATTTACAAAAATATTATTGACTATATTCAACAGGCGGATGTTGAAAAAATCAGGAAACAAATTTCAGGCTAATTTCCCGTTCTCCCTTCTCGTTTTCAACAATATACACTTCAACGGCATCCGGCGGGATTAGTTCCTTTATCTTTTCGGGCCACTCAATAAAGCAGAGGTTTCCGCTGTAAAAATAGTCCTCGTAACCAAAATCGTAAGCCTCTTCCATCTTGTTAATACGATAAAAGTCGAAATGGAATATTTGCTCTCCTTCGTTGGTATTGTATTCGTTGATTATGGCGAAAGTCGGACTGTTAATCACATCTTCCACGCCTAATTCTTCGCAGATGGCTTTAATAAAAGTAGTTTTTCCGGCTCCCATCGAACCGTAAAACAGGAAAACTTTATGATCTCCCATTTGAGAGATGAACTCTTTTGCGACAGCCGAAATATCGGCTAATGACTCTATTTTCATTCCTTAATTAATAATTGCAATTTTTGTAACCATTTTCTTGCTTCCATCGGATAATGCGGCAAAGACGAGGTAAACCCCGGTTCCAACGCGCCCTCCTCGTAGATTTTTTCCGTCCCAGGTAAACGTACCTCCGTTTGAAACTCCTTCGTGAATGAGGTTGCCTTGCACATCGGCTATTTTAATTACGCTTTTTTCCATTAATCCGGAAATGGTAATCAATCCGGTATAACCGGGGTGAACCGGATTCGGATAAACGTACACGCCGCTGAATGAATCGGCACCCTCTGTTGAATCGCTTTTGAAAGAATATAACGCAGTCGATGTGGCAATAAACAGTTCGCCCGTTTTATCGTCCATTGCCAAACTCATAATGGTATTGGAGGTCAGCGGACTATTTTCGGTGGTAAAATGGTGGATTGTTTCCTGTCCGTTTGGCGACACCAAATATAAACCGGACGTTAAGGTTGCAATCCACTTCCGGTTTCCTCCATCCACAACAATCTCATTGATTGTCTCTGTGCCAAGTAAATAGTCGGCAAGACTTTCATTGTCTTCCCGTGTAATTTTAATCCGGTCGATTGTAAAGTTCTCGTTGAAAATCGTATTGGGATTGGAGACAATCAACGGTCCGATGTCCGTACCAATCCAAATGGCATTGTTTTTATCCTCGGCAATGCAGCGATACCTTATAGGCGCGATTACCTCATTGGAACTGCTTTCCCGGAAACTGTTGAAAAATTTGAATTGGTGGTTGGATGCGTTAAAAGGAGTACCGCGATCATTAACGACAAACAGCCCTGCTCCGGCTCTTGGAAAAAGCATCCATTTGTATCCGTTTTTACTGATGTACAATTCTTTAGCCGTTTGCACTTCCGATATACCCGGATAGAATAGCGATGCCCACGTTCCGTCCGCTTTTCTCACTTTAAGGATGTCGGAAGTATACATATTCATCATCCAAAGGTTGTTGTTTTTGTCAAAACGAAGACCATCTACCGATAATATATCAGTGTAAACAGGGTGAGGTAAAAGCGTACTGTTTTCAGGCGAAAAACGGGTCAAGAATCTATTTTTTTCAAATAGGAACAACGATTTTCCCCACGTTGCCACATACATCAAGTCGTGGTTTCGCGGGTCAATTTCGGCATCCAGCACATCGGTGAAATTTCCAATTTGACTAATGACTTCGGCAGGAATATCCTTTCTCCGGATGACTGTCCATTTGCCGTTTTCGTACACTTGCACAATTCCGGTTCTCCCGTTAGCGGTCGATAAGTCGGAAGGTCCTCCGCTTCCAGTAATCAATTTTCCGTATCTGTATTTCACAAATGCCACCCCGCTGGAATAAGGTCCGGTCGGAATAAATGTATTTTCAACTTCTCCATTTTTATATTTTATCAAAACAGTTTGGTCTTCATCCCGAGCGTATTGCGCCATCCAATAGCTATTTTCCGAAGAAGAGAAAATCAAGTCTTTGATGCCGGACAACCATTGAGAGTCCTTTTCATTCCAATTTTTATCAAAGCGGACAAATGATTCGCTATTAAAGAAAGTAATGTTATCTCCCGATACGTTTATATTTGAAAAGGTAATATCTTCACGGAAAATATTCCATTCCGATCCATTGTACCGATATATCGCATAGTCTTTCAATAATATTAATTCGCCGTTAAATGAGGCGATTTCTTTGTTTTTGAAGGAAACGTTGGGGTCGGGTAGTATTGTCCAATTCTCAAAATTAGAAAGATCTCTGCTCCGGATATCCGCCTGATGAATGCCGTTTGCTGTCAGCGCGTAGATGTAATCACCTACGACTTGGACAGAATTTACCTTCAAGTATCTTCCGCTATTGCCGATGATATATGTGTCGGCAACCTCATTTCTCCGGGTATCTATCACCACGATTCCGAATCCGCAGGACAGGTAGGCATAATGTTTGTAAAAGTAGATATGATTGATTTCTTTGTCGGAAATCTCTTTTCGTTTCAAATCCGAAATGTTGATTACACTGTTTCCCTTCAACAAGTCGATGTTGGAGTTGGAATAGGCGATGAAAAGCAAGTTATTTTCTTTACTATAAGTAATATGTGCAATTTCTCCATCGCTCAGTCCGTTTACTTTGGAATATGTTTCGATACTTTCATACTCTTTGTCCACCGAAAAAAGGGATCCGTTGCTGATTGCGTATATTTTTTCCGCTGATTCCGTTATTTCTTTCACGTTGTTGTAGGAAAAGTGCGTTTTCCAAGTTCCTATCGCCATTTGCGCGTGTGGGAGCAGAAAAAAAGTCGATAATAGCGAAAGCAGAAGAAATCTTCGTTTCATAAAGTTATATATTTCAAATTTCAAAATTTCATATTCCATATTTATAAACTTCATTCTCTGCTTTTTATTGTTGATAGAAGTTTCTTATTTCTCTTTTTCTTTTAAAAAAGTCAATAGCTTGTCGACTGCACGTCCGCGATGGCTGATGGCATTTTTCTCCGTCATTGAAAGTTGGGCAAACGATTTTTCGTATCCATCGGGCAAAAAGACCGGATCGTATCCGAATCCTTCGCTGCCTTGCCTCTCTTCCAAGATCTGTCCGTCAACGGATCCTTCAAACAAATACTCTTTGCTGTCCAATATCAAAGCGATTACTGTGCGAAATTTAGCTTTTCTATTCGTCTTTCCGGAAAGTTCGTGGAGCAATTTTTTCATATTTTCACCGGCATTTTTAGCCTCGCCTGCATACCTTGCCGAATAAACCCCGGGCGCATTGTCCAACGCCTCTACCTCCAAACCGGTATCATCGGCAAAACAATTGTTACACCCGTATTTTTCATACAAATAACGCGCTTTTTGCAACGCATTTCCTTCCAATGTGTCTGCCGTTTCGGGAATATCTTCGTAGCAACCGATTTCTTGAAGGGTTTGTATTGCAAATAAACCGTTCAGTTTATGCTTGACTTCGTCTACTTTGTGCAGGTTGTTGCTGGCGAATACTAAATTGATCATTTTTTGTGAGTTTGATTATGACAGTGCAAATATAAATAATTATGCGAAAATTTGCAAATTAACCAAATGGTTATTATTATTGCATCATAAAACATTCCCGTAGGGAATATCTTTCGGTAGAAAAAAGAATATCAAAATGTTACGCATTCCGTTAGGAATGCGACTAATACACCGTGATAAGTTGCATTCCGTTAGGAATGCAGATTTCCTCTTACTCATATTTTCTACCGAAAGATATTCCCTAATGGGAATTGGAAAGCCTGTAAATTATTAATGCACAAAACATTATGGAACTCAATAAAGAATTAAGTAAACTCAATGAACTAAAATCCGCTGATGCGGAAAAGTTCGAATCTCTATATCTTTCTATTAGAGAAAAATTTACCTTACCGGAAGAAACACAATTGATTGATGATTATGTAATCAATATGCTTTCCGAATCAACGAAAAAAATTGATGGTTTTATCGAAGAGGCGACTATTAAATTGCAACTGGAAAAAGTTTCGCAAATAGTATCTTTATCCTACATTGCAAAAAAATATTTTCATAAAACGCGCAGTTGGTTGTACCAAAAAATAAATAACTGCTCAATAAACGGAAAAACTGCAAAATTCACGCAAGAAGAAATCGCTACGCTTAATTTCGCTCTTCAAGACATCAGCAGAGAGATCGGTGCAACTGTTATCAAAGGCTAAAATAGTTTTTTAAACAAAACCACCTGCTATTTTGTTAGAAAGGAAAACTAATTTCAAATAATATGGAAACAATGCAATTTTATCAGGAAATGCCAGGTTGGGTTGTGCCGGTGGTGCTTTTAATCTTAGTTTGGGATACGACGTGGAAATTAATCGGGTTGTGGAAATCGGCAATAAACCGGCATCTCGTTTGGTTTATCTGTATCGGCATCTTCAATACAATGGGGATTTTACCGATTGTCTATGTTTTAATGGATTGGAGAGTTAAAAAACGGATAGAAAAAATGAGCGACCTTTAATTAGGCTGCTCATTTTTATTTGATTTGATTAATATCACGCATTCTTTTCGATCTTTTTATACCCATAAACAGCGCGAGAATCCAATTCCTCTTCAATCCGAAGCAGTTGATTGTATTTTGCAACCCGTTCGCTGCGGCTTAAAGAGCCGGTTTTGATTTGTCCTGCATTGGTAGCGACCGCAATGTCGGAGATGGTCGTGTCTTCCGTTTCTCCCGAACGGTGGGAAATAACCGAAGTATAACCGTTCCGGTGCGCCATTTCAATTGTATCAAGCGTTTCGGTTAGCGTGCCAATTTGATTTACCTTTATCAACACGGAATTTGCACACCGGTTTTCAATTCCTTTTTCCAAAAATTGTACATTGGTTACGAACAGATCGTCGCCGACAAGCTGACATTTATTTTCGATCCTTTCGGTCAGCATTTTCCAACCTGCCCAATCGTTTTCGCTCATTCCATCTTCAATTGAATCTATCGGATAAGTATTTACGAGTTTTTCCAGATAAGCAACTTGTTCTTCCTGTGTTTTTTTCTTCCCGTTTTTTCCTTCAAAAATGGAATAGTCATAAATTCCGTTTTGGTAAAATTCGGAAGCGGCGCAGTCTAACGCGATTGTAATGTCCCGACCTGCGTTGTATCCGGCTGTTTCAATGGCTTTTATGACTGTTTCGATAGCGTCTTCCGTGTTGTGCAGGGCAGGAGCAAACCCGCCTTCGTCGCCGACTGCCGTACTTAATCCGCGACCGTGCAAAACACCTTTCAAGGTATGAAATACCTCAGCTCCCATACGCAATGCCTCGTGAAAAGAGGCTGCTCCTACCGGACGAATCATAAATTCCTGAAAGGCAATCGGAGCGTCGGAGTGTGCTCCGCCATTGATTATATTCATCATCGGAATCGGCATCACATAAGAGTTGACACCGCCGATATATCTGTACAATGGAATTTGCAGGTATTGAGCCGCCGCTTTGGCTACCGCTAACGAAATTCCTAAAATGGCATTGGCTCCCAAGTTTGATTTACCGGGCGTTCCGTCCATCAAAATCATTTTTCGGTCAATCTCAATTTGATTCAATACATTTTTACCGATAAGGGCGGGGGCGATGATTTTATTGATATTTTCAACGGCTTTTGTTACGCCTTTTCCGCCGTACCGTTTTTTGTCGCCGTCGCGGAGTTCTATTGCTTCGTGCTCGCCGGTCGAGGCTCCGGAAGGTACGGCAGCTCTTCCACATATTCCGTTTGCCAATTTTACATCGACTTCGACAGTAGGGTTTCCTCTTGAATCGAGGATTTCACGTCCTTTTATTGCTATTATTTCCATTGGATTGCTTTTTTGTTTTTTGATTTAAACAAAAAAGCGTGGCGTAATGTTCGTTAGGAAATAGTAAGTGAGCAGAGTTCGAAAAAAATCATTTTTTTAACATCAATTTATCATGTATTTTCCGAGCCTCAAAGATAATCTCTTCTTCATTCTCCACGTGTCCGTTTTGCATCAAAATACGACCATTGCAAATGACTGTATCAATGCAACGGCTGTCGGCTGCATACACCCAATCGGAAAGCAAATGATAACCGGGTACTAACCGTTCATTGTTTAAGTCAATCAGGAGCGCATCAGCCAACTTCCCTTCGGCTATTATTCCGGCATTCAATCCGAACGCCTCGGCGCCGTTGACAGTTGCCCATTGGAAAATTTCCTGCACGGTAAGTGTTTCGGGCGAATAGTTGCATTTAGCAAATAAGGAGGCAAATTTCATTGATTCGCGCATATCCAAGTTATTATTGGAGGAGCAACCGTCGGTTCCCAACGCTACGCGGCACCCGGATTGCAGCATTTCTTTTGTGCGAAAATGTCCGGAAGAGAGCTTCATATTCGATGTTGGGTTGTGCACAACGGTTACGCCGCGCTCTTTCAGAATGGTAATCTCCTCATCGTCCACATGAATTACGTGCGCAGCGACCACATTCGGACTTAATACCCCGATTGCGTCTAACCACCGAACGGGTGTTGTTCCGTGTGCCGCAATGCAATCTCGCACTTCTTGTTCTGTTTCTGAAAGATGAATGTGGAAAACGAGATTGAGTTCCCGCGCTATTTCCGCACATTGCCTCAAAAGCGTCTCATTCGCGGTATAAATGGCGTGAGGCGCTACGGTCAATTGAACCAATTCGCGTGATTTCCATTGACGTAAAAAATCAAAATTTTGCCTAATCTTCTTTTCGCTCAATCTATCCATAAAAGTTACGCCGATTGCCGCGCGTATTCCCATTTCTTCCGCTGCGCGTATGGTTTCTTCGATGTACCAATACATATCGGAGAAAAAGACCGTGCCTGATTTGATCATTTCCAAGATTGCCAAACGGCTTCCGGCGTACACATCCTGAGGGGTTATTTTCGCTTCGGCAACCCAAATATGGTCGTGAAGCCACTCGAAAAGCGGCATATCATCGGCATATCCGCGCAAGAGCGTCATTGCCGCGTGCGTGTGTCCGTTGTAAAAAGGGGGGATAATCGCTTTTCCTTCTCCGTCAATAATTATATCGGCAGGTTGCTTGTCGGCATTAATGCCGATTTCTGCAAAATGGTTTCCCTCTATTCGGATGTGGGTCTTTTGATCGTTTAAAAGGATGTTTTTTATTAAAATGATGTTCATTAATAGAATCAATTTTTTAGGTTCTGTAACGTTTTGAATGGGCAATCAGGTACAGAATCAATTTTTAAATCACAAAATTAAAATATTTTTCCCGCAAAGTTATTTTTCTTTCAAAAATTCCGTGTATTTCAATGGCTTTTTACGAAAAAATTGTAAATTTGTTTCTTAATGTTTAACAAAAATATTTGCTTATGATACAATAGCGTAGGTTAATACGCACATTTTAGACATATTGGAAAAAGCGTTTAGCTTATATTTTAGCTGTGGAATCTCGACAATTTCATAATCCGCTAAGAGTAAAGCGATGACGCTCACGCCGTTTGGCGTGGGCTTTACTCATTTTATTTAGCGGATTGGTAGTCGAGAACCACACAGCAGATGATTTAGAGTTTTGTCCGCGCTTTTTTATGTGCGTATGTGAACTTTTTTTCAGGACAAAAGTGGAGTTCAGAACCCACTCAAAAAAACGAAATAAATTGAAATTCAAATAAATAAGAAAAATGAATAGATTTTTTTATATTTTAATTACGGCTTGTTTATTTATGTTTACAAGTTGTGGAAAGGATGATGATGAAAAAGGAACCAGCTCGCCTACTTCCGATAAAGGCATAATCATTAATGGTACGAAATGGGCAACTCGTAACGTAGATGCACCCGGTACTTTCGTTAAAAATCCCGAAGATGCCGGTATGTTTTATCAATGGAACAGCAAAATAGGTTGGAGTGCTACTGACCCAATGGTAAACTCCAATGGTGGAACGTTATGGGTATATCCTTGGAACGGAGGTTATTCTGTATCCGGCAGTGGACAATGGGATAAAATAAATAATCCTTGTCCTATTGGTTGGCGTATCCCTACACGACAAGAGCTCCAGAGCCTTGCTGACGCTGATAGTGAATGGACAACTATAAACGGTGTAAAAGGTCGCAAATTTGGTAGTGGAGCCAATTCTCTTTTTCTACCTGCAGCAGGTCACCGTTTCACTGACGGTGTACTCTATGCTGTGGGTATAAATGGTGAATATTGGAGTAGTACAGTGTATAGGACGAGCTCGTATGAGTTTGTTTCCAGTAGTGGCTATGTTGAAGTAATAGCTGTTGACACGAAGGAATCCGTGAGAGCTGCTGGACTCTCATGCCGTTGTGTCGCAGAATAACAATGTTCGATGAGTAAAATACACGGAAAAATAAAAACAATTTTTAAAATGAAAAAGATTAGCATTTTATTAACAATCACACTTTTAGCAATGGCAAGTTTCATTTCTTGCCAAAAAGATGATGAAGGAGGCGGAAACATAAAAAAAGGTAAACTTTCCGGCAGCAGTTGGGTGTACAAAAGTAGCTATACGGATTCTTCCGGAGGAGGCACCGAAGACACGTTTACATTCAAATTTACTTCCAATAAAGAAGGGACTGTAACACAAACAGGTTGGTATCGAACGTATGATTATACGAAAAAGAAATTAGGTCCCAAGCAAAATGTAAACAGGTCTCAGAATTTCACCTATACCTATTCGCCTGAAATCAGAGAAGGAATTATGACATTCAGTACTCAAGGCATCTTTAGTAAAGGTAACCAGACTTTTTCCATTTCGGATGATTTTACGGAAATGAAAAAGGGCAATACGAAATACAAACGACAATAATAAAAGTAATTAACAATTAAAAAAATAAATGAAATCATGAAAAAGAGCTTATTATTAAGCATTTTAGTGTTATGTATATCTTCCATCTCTCTATTTGGACAAGATGAAGAAATTATTTACAAAAGAAACGCCTTCGGGCTTGACTTTGGTTCTGGTGGAACCACGTATAACCACAATTGGTGGGGTGAGGATACTGGTCCAGCTTATACCTTTGATTTTGGTTTTCGCTATTTGCACAACTTTTCTCCATATTGGGGGATTGATTTTTTCAAATTCAAATCTGCTATCGGATTTAAGAATGAGGATGACGTAAACTATTTTGCCTATAATGGTCAATTGATGACCGGTGCACGCGGCTATTCACCAACCTTTACAAAAAATGGGATGCGCGGTTTCAGTGCATTCAGGATGGGAGGCGGTTTTCTTGCCAATACGTTTACCGATTTTGATTATACTATTTCCGGTCTTGGAGGCGGCTTCTGTTACGAATTTGAGATTGGTTTGTACATTACCCGTACTTTTTTCCTTGCATTTGCCTATAATCATCAAGGAGGCTCTATCACTTTTGAAAATGATTACAAGACGGACATAAAAGCGAGTCATCCCGCATTCCGGATTGGCTTTGATTTTGGACGTACCGGAACGCATAGTCGTAGAGAAGGTAGTGGTGGTCGCAAAGGCGCAGGCGCAGGGGCAGGGTCCGGCTCCGGTTCATCTGGTACATCCCAGTCTGAATCCGAGTTCAAACCTGTAACAGTAAAAAAAGAGCAGCAAGAACCGTGTTATACTATCGAAGAGATGAAAGAATTTATTCGCGACAAGAGGGAAATCCGCGGCAAGAAAATTTGTGCCATAAAACAAGTTAATTTCGAGTTTGGCAAGAGTACGCTTACCAAAAGCGATAAGTTTTATTTGGACGAAATTGTCAATTTAATGAAGCAAAACAACGAAATACACATCAAGATAAACGGACATACAGATAATGTCGGTACGGAAGAGTTCAACATAAATCTTTCACGAGATCGCGCCCGGTCTGTTTATGATTATCTGATAAGTGAAGGAATAGCTGCTTCCCGTCTGTCATACGAATATTTTGGCACCAGACGTCCAATTGCCGACAATGATACTGATGGAGGCAGAGCTGTTAACCGTCGCGTGGAATTTGAAATTATCAATCGATAAATTGTTGTAACTCCAAAATGAGACTGTCTTAAAAACACATGGATGACACAGATTTTACAGATTTCTGTGTTAGAGCCTGTTTAAACTTCTTTTCAATGAAATTTAAACAGGCTCTTAACCTTTTCTCCCATTTAATGGACGATTTTAAACATAATATTTTCGTATGAAAATTTAATTTTATATTGCCAAGATTTTCAAGGCAATCTTGTAAATCTTTTTTATCTTTGTATATCAAATAAAAAAGCAAATATGGCAGCAATAGATATGAACTACCGTTTTGTGTGGGATACAGAGCCTACCGACGAACAACTCCACGCAATTATGCAGGAAGTGGGCGAAGATGTGCGTCGTCAGCAGAAAAAAAACCAACAGATGATACTTGAAAACATACAAAAAGCTGCTGCGCAAGCTCGTAAACAACATCGTCAAACGGTTTCGCTATGAAAGAAGAAAAACCCAAACTACTGATTGTTGCAGGACCAAACGGTTCGGGTAAAACCTCTGTAACAAGTAGGATTTTGAAACATACTTGGATAGAGGGGTGCGAATACATTAACCCCGACAATATCGCGCGTGATATGTTTGGCGATTGGAACTCGGCAGAAGCGGTAATTAAAGCAGCGAAGACGCCACAGAACAGCGTGAAAATTGCATTGCAAACAGTCGCAGTTTGATTTTTGAAACCGTGCTTTCCGCCCCCGACAAATTGACTTTTGTTGAAAAAGCAAAAGCGGCAGGCTATTTTATTCGGCTGTTTTTTATTGGTACGGACAATCCTCAAATCAATGCCTCACGCATAGCAAGACGTGTAATGAATGGCGGACACGATGTTCCCATTCCCAAAATTATCAATCGTTACTACAAATCCATTGCTAATTGTTCATTACTTGTTCCCATTGTGGATAGACTGTATGTGTACGACAATTCCATCGAAAATACATTCCCCGAATTGCTGTTTCGTGCTGTTGACGGTCAATTAGCAAAGCAATACACCGATTTGCACGATTGGTCGGAGATTATTTTCCGGGCAGTATCGCAAGAATACTTATTTGAGCCTTGATAGTAAGATTCACAAAAATAGTTTTGCGGTAAAAAAACTTATTATTCGCCGCAAAAATGCGGTAAATATTTCGTATTTTTGCCGCATAACTTTTTTGATATGGCTAAATACATTTATCAGAACGAAAATTGGACTGATTTCAGTTGGCAAAATACGACTGTGAGTGCAGCATTGGGCGAAGTTCGTCTTTTGCAAGGAAAAATTTTGGGACAAATTCATTCGCTCGGTTTCTTGTCGAAAGAAGAAAAAAATCTTGAAATGCTTACGCTTGATGTACTTAAATCGTCTGAAATTGAGGGAGAAAAATTGAACTATGAACAAGTTCGCTCTTCTATCGCTCGGCGTTTGGGTATAAACGCCGCAGGGCTTGTCTCTTCGCCTCGAAATGTTGAGGGAATTGTGGAAATGATGCTCGATGCCACGCAAAATTTTAAAAAATCATTAACGGAAGAACGTTTATTTGGTTGGCACGCCGCACTTTTCCCGACAGGTTACAGCGGAATGTACAAAATTGAAGTTGCACAATACCGCAGCGAAGAAATGCAAGTCGTTTCGGGCGCAATGGGAAAAGAACGAGTACATTATGAAGCCGTTCCGGCAAAAGATGTAAAACCGGAAATGGATAAATTCCTTTCGTGGATAAATGATGATAATGTTGTAATGGACAGCGTGTTAAAATCTGCAATTGCTCATTTTTGGTTTATCATTATTCACCCGTTTGATGACGGAAACGGGCGTATTGCAAGAGCAGTTTCCGATATGTTACTTGCTCGAAGCGAGAACAGTTCGGAACGGTTTTATAGTTTGTCAAACCAAATTCAGCAAGAGAAAAATGTTTATTATGAAACGCTTAAAACCGTTCAGCATAGTGAGGGCGACATAACGCAATGGTTGATTTGGTTTCTCACTTGTTTGAAACACGCATTGCTTGAAACCCAAGAAAGTATGCAAAATATTGTGCGAAAGGCGGAATTTTGGGAGAAACACAAAGAAACATCAATTAATGAGCGGCAACGCTTAATGATAAACAAATTATTTGACGATTTCTTTGGAAAATTATCTTCATCAAAATGGGCAAAAATCACAAAAACTTCCTCCGACACTGCATTGAGAGATATTAAAGATTTAATAGAAAAAGGCATTTTTCGGCAAGAAGAAGCAGGAGGACGAAGTGCAAATTATACGTTGGTTGAAAATGACAAAAACACCTGCACTTAATGGGTTTCACAAAATCAAAACCAACTCATCCCCAATCATCCCATCCCGCCGTGAAATATCAAGCATCTCATTTTCCGTTTCCTGCGGGGGAATGATTTCACCTTTACTTTCGGGGTGGTTGACTAAATAAACCGCCCCTTCGTTGTGCAAAGCCATTGTTGCATCCATATATTTGAGTTGTGTCGGCTCTTCGAGGATAAAATTAAGTGCTGATTTATGATTCAATACCTGTTCGTTCGGAATGGATGCACCGTATTCGTCCTCCACCCCCATATTGGCAAGAATAGCGGAAGTGTTTACTAAAATTTCCGGTGGACAAACTTTTCCTGCCGCGCCGACTATTCCGGTAGCCGTTACTACGGCATTCGCTTTTTGTATAACATCGGTAATGCGGGATTGCTCGTTTAATCCGATAATTTCAGCGGCATATTCTCTTACTTGCGCCGTAACCGATGAGAGTTCCGTTATCACCGTTACATTTGCTCCTAATTTATGCGCATATACAATGATCCCAAACCCCACTTTGCCACTCCCGAAAACGACCAAGTTTTTACCCTTCCAATCGTGATAACCCAACTGTTTCATTGCCCGGAAATAACTTTCGCCGGTACCGAGACAAGTTTCGATTTTTTTGATTTTTCCGCTGTCGGCAATATAGACGGGATTCTCTTTTTTCAAATAAGCCTCCACGCCGGAACGGGTCAACTCGACATAACCCAATCGCGCATTCAAGTCCGAAAAAGAGGCGGCACAATCGAGAATAAGGTCAAAACGGCGTTCTTTTTCCGTCGGGAAAATTAAGGGAACGTCCCACGATTTTAGTTTTTTGACAACTGTTTCATCAGCCGGGAGTTTGTCTCCTACTCCCACGCTCAAATCGGCGCCCGCAAGCAAAAGAGCCTTGTATTTTATCAGTGTATTTCGGAAAATAGGCGTAGCGTCCAATACCGAAAGTCCCTGAAGAGGTTTCGTTTGATTCCACTTTTCCATTTGCCAAGCGAGTACGGGGTATTCCTCTTTGCGGTAAACGGAGTGAATGATGAGGTCTATTTTTTGCAATAAGTTGTTCATACGGATTTCTTTACAATAACCATTTCCAAGCGGGAATAATATCAATTTGCTTGTTGTCAATACTTATGCTTTCTTCGGTATCCAAGGTTATAATCAATCCTTTATCAAGATTAAAAGTTTTCATCGCTTCCTGTAAACTATCTATTTCCCGTTTTTTTGTAAACTCATTTTCAAAAACTGCACACACTTGGATAGCCTCTGGGTGGTGATGCAAAAATAAGGATTGCTTTTGACAATAGCAAATATTTTAATTTGTTGCTATTGCGAATAGCGATAACTTAAAATATTGGCTATTATAAATACTCAAACAAATCCGACATAGTTACTTCCGATTGAATGTTATTCCAATACTCGTTGTGTTTTACGCCGTAAGTTGTTATCATTGTCAGGTGCAGGGTTTTGCGTGTATTGGTTTCATTCCGGAAAGCCGCTCGTTTGTTACGCAGGTTTTCGTCTGTTTTTTTGTCAATCACAAATTTTTCCTGTGCATATTTCATTTCGCAAAGATTAATTACTTTGTCGTTGCGTTCAATTACCAAATCAATTTGAGCCGCATTCCCCTTTTCATTGCTTCGCCACGAAGCTGTATTTGTCAGCACTCCGGAGATACCGAGTTTGCGTTTTATTTGAGGTAAATGCGCCAAACAAACTTGCTCAAACGCATATCCCGACCACGCACGATGACGGGCATTTTCTATGAAATTTGTCCAATAATGTTCATCGTTTTGTTTGGCGTTTTCAATGAAATTGAGATAAAAAAGCGAATAGAAATCAACTAATTGAAATATGCGCGCTTTCGATTTTTTACCAAAGGCATTGTACGACCGGATAAAATTACACTGTTCGAGTTCTTCGAGTACGGTGGTTAATCCGCCACCCTGCAATTTTGTTTCCGTTATAATTTCTTCGCGGGTCAATCCCATTTTCTTTTTTGCCAAAACCTTTACCACGACAACGTGATTCTCGGAATTTTTAAAAAGCGAAGAATATAAAATAGAAAATTCATCTTTCAAGGCACTTTTTTTTGTAAAACATATTTTATCTACATTTTGCGCTACACTCAACCCTTTTTCAAACATATTGAGATAGAAAGGGATACCACCGAAAATCATATAGCTTTCCACGATATTTTGTTGCCCTTGTTCTATTTTTTTATGTTTAAAAAAAGCCTCACATTCGTTTAATGAGAATGGCTCAATCAACATTCGGCGTGTAACGCGATTATGCAGTCCGCCGCGATTTTTGAGTAGTTTGTTAATCATCCACGAAGTTGCCGAACCGCAGGTAATTAATAAAATATCAGGTCGCCCCGAAGCCCAAGAGTTCCAAAAATATTCCAATCCCGTGATAAAACCCGAACGAGGTGTGTCAAACCAGGGTAACTCATCAATAAAAATCACTTTTTTGCCCTTTTGACGGTTATTTTCAAGCAAATGAATAAGTTGACGGAACGCCTCTAACCAACTCTTTGCTTGAGCATAAGGCGTTTTTCCATAAAAAGCGAGTGTGGTACGGAAATTTTCAAGTTGCTCTTCTTTACTTGCATTTGCCAATCCGGAAATATAGAAGGAAAATCGCTCGTTAAAAAATTCTTTTATCAGGTAAGTTTTACCCACCCTGCGTCGCCCGTAAACCGCAATAAATTCAGGAACATCCGATTCAAAATATTGTTGCAACGTTCTTTGCTCCCCGTATCTTCCAATAATTTCCATAAGCTGTATCGTTTATATCTTGCCAAAAGTATAAAAAAATATTAGATTTGGCAAGTTATAGCTATTTATTTTCTGCCAAATCTTGTTTTTTTTATGTAGATTTGGCAGATTAATAAGATTGACAAGTTGCAAAGATGAAAATAAATCAATCTATATTTTCAATTAATCCTCTAAAAATTTGGAATTTCCAAACTATATTTTGTTACTTTGCAGCCGTTTTGGTAATTACGATACGCAAAAACAATGTTTATGCAAAAGAATTTAGTTATAGTAGAGTCCCCCGCGAAGGCGAAAACAATTGAAAAATTTTTAGGAAAAGATTATACCGTGTTGTCAAGTTTCGGACACATTCGAGATTTGAAAAAGAAAGACTGCGGTGTTGATATTGAAAATAACTTTCAGCCGGATTACGAAATTCCAGCCGATAAAGCAAAGATTGTCAGCGAATTAAAAAAAGAGTCTAAAAAATCGGAAGTAATATGGTTAGCATCCGATGAAGACCGCGAGGGAGAGGCTATTGCGTGGCATTTGTACGAGGTGTTAGGTTTGAACAAGGAGAATACCCGCCGCATTGTTTTTCACGAAATTACCAAAGATGCTATTTTGAAAGCCATTCAACATCCGAGAGCTATAGATGTTGACCTTGTCAATGCACAGCAGGCAAGACGCATCTTAGACCGTATCGTGGGTTTTGAACTCTCGCCTATTTTGTGGAAAAAAATAAAACCGTCGCTTTCGGCTGGACGTGTACAGTCGGTAGCTGTCCGCTTGATTGTGGACAGGGAACGCGAAATACAAAAATTCGCACCGGAGGCAGCTTACCGTGTAATTGCCGTTTTTATCGTTGAAGACAAAGATGGAAAAAAAGTAGAACTGAATGCCGAACTGCAAAGCCGCCTTAAAACGAAAGAGGAGGCAGAAGCTCTTTTGCAAAAATGCAAAAATGCAATATTCACGGTCGAAAACGTTGTGACCAAGCCGTTTAAAAAGTCGCCGGCAGCTCCGTTTACCACCTCTACGTTGCAACAAGAGGCATCGCGTAAGTTGGGTTATTCGGTTTCGCAAACGATGATGATCGCCCAAAAATTGTATGAATCGGGAAAAATTACCTATATGCGTACCGACTCGGTCAATCTGTCCGAACTCGCGCTTAACACCTCGCGTCAAGAAATCCTGAATATGGCAGGCGAACGTTATTCGCAAACGCGCCACTATCAAACCAAATCGAAGGGGGCGCAGGAGGCGCACGAAGCCATTCGTCCGACTTATATGAATCATTCAAAAATAGACGGCTCCGGACAAGAAAATCGCCTTTATGAATTGATTTGGAAACGCACCATCGCCTCTCAAATGGCGGATGCCGAATTGGAACGCACCACCATCACGATTGATATATCCGGCGAAAAACTGAAATTCATTGCCGAAGGCGAAGTACTTAAATTTGACGGTTTCCTCAAAGTCTATATGGAATCAACCGACGATGACAATGAACAAGAGAACGCTTCGCTTCTTCCTCCATTAAAAGCAAACGACCACTTGGAAATGACATGTGTCTCGGCAACCGAACGTTTTACCCAGCGTCCGCTTCGTTATGCCGAGGCAAGCCTTGTGCGCAAGTTGGAGGAGTTAGGTATCGGTCGTCCGTCTACCTATGCGCCAACCATCTCAACCATTCAGAACAGAGGCTACGTGGAGAAAGGAGACCGCGAAGGGGTAAGCCGCTCGTATAATGTTTTGATGCTTCAAAACGGAAAGTTCACCGATGAAATCAAAACAGAGATAACCGGAACGGAAAAAGCAAAACTTTTCCCAACCGACATCGGAATGATCGTAAACGATTTCTTGATTGAATATTTTCCCAATATTTTGGACTATAATTTTACGGCGGATGTCGAAAAAGAGTTTGACGAAATTGCAGAAGGAAAGGTCAAATGGACGGACACGCTCGGCGCTTTTTACAAAGAGTTTCATCCGCAAGTAATGGATACGCTCGAAAACTCGGAACGCAAAGTCGGCGAACGTCAAGTAGGCGTTGACCCCGTAAGTGGTAAACCGGTATTTGTAAAAATCGGACGCTTCGGACCGATAGCTCAAATCGGCTCGGCAGAAGACGAGGAAAAACCGCGTTTCGCCTCTTTGCGGAAAAATCAGCACTTGGAGACCATCACATTTGACGAAGTGATGGATTTGTTCAAATTACCGCGTGAAATCGGAGAATATGAAGGTGCGGTATTGACAATCGGCGTTGGTCGTTTCGGTGCATACGTTCGCCACAATGGTCAATTTGTTTCCTTGAAAAAAGAGGACGACCCAATGACCATCACCGAGGAACGAGCCATCGAATTAATCGAGGAAAAACGCTTAAAAGAGAAGAACCGGATCATCCAAACCTTTGCCGAAGAGCCGGAGTTGGAGATTTCCAACGGACGATTTGGACCTTACATCGCTTACAAAGGTTCTAACTACAAAATCCCGAAAGACAAAGACCCGAAAGCGTTGACCCTCGAAGAAACAATGGCATTAATCCAATCGCAAGAAGGTAAACCGGCGAAAAAGAAAGCGGCTGCAAAAGCGGCAACCGCCAAAACAACCAAAGTGACAGAAGCAAAAAAGCCGAAAGCCAAAAAAGCAACGGTAAAAAAATAGAAATACGGTATTATGAAGAATGTAGCAAAATAAGGACATTCAGCAAATAAAAATTAAATCCCAACCGATTCAATTAAAGAAGGTTGGGATTTTTTGTGTCCTTGTGGAAGCCCCAAAACGGATTGAGAGCGAAATCGGGGAAATCTAACCTAAAAACCTAAGTTCGGGATAATGTTTTTCTTATTTTATTGAATTTCAATTACAAACAGATTCCTCACTCCACTTCGTTGCGTTCGGAATGACTTTCTGACTTATGGAGAGAGGTAAGGCAGGAGAGAGTGGCGGCTTTGCCGCCGCTCTCTCCTGCTCCGTATGTGTTGAAACACAGGTCATTCCGAACGTAACGAAGTGGAGTGAGGAATCTCGCTTATCCCAAACTCTGGTCAAAAGATATGTGCGAAATACAAATAATTTCCGAATTACAGCCTAAGATGTTTTTTCCTGCGAAACCACAAACGGAGTTTCCAAATTAACCTTCGCTTCATTGAATACAATTTGGATGTTGGAATGAAGGTCGGAATTGATTCTTGAATAAGAGGATATGTCTTTGATATAGGCATTTATTTGGTAGTTCGGATATAAATCTGTAAATCCTTGTTCCAATACAAACGGCTCTTTATCAGCAATTACGCCTTCCGTCATTTTGGCGGCTTTAATCAATAATTCGTGTACTTGTTGCCAAGGCACATTGTATTGAACGCCAACGGTGGTATGTATAATCAATCCGTAATTATCTGCCGAATCGTTATAATTTACTGTTTGCGATGACATCATAGAGGCATTTGGAATGGTAATAACCTCATTTTTAAGTGTACGGACGCGTGTAACAAGGGGCGTTTTTTCAATTACATAGCCGGTCGTATCGTTTATTTTGATCAAATCGCCCACCTTGAATGAGCGCATATAAGTGATTACCAGCCCTGCCATAATGTTTCCGATGACGGCAGTCGAACCTAATGAGACAATAACCCCAACGAAAACGGATATTCCTTGAAAAATTCCGCTCTGAGCGCCCGGCAAATAAGGATAAATCATTGCCACCATAAAAGCATAAAGCAGGAAACGGATGATATGAAAAGTCGGCATTGCCCAATCGGGATAGAAATTGGCGATTTTCAATCGCCCGAGTTGAATTTCTTTGGTGAAAAAACTCAAACCTTTAATAAGGTAGCGAATGCAGAACCAAATAACCACAATTGTAAACAGGTTGGGAACATAATCAATAATTCCCAGAAAAATAGATTTAAAAGGGTTAAGAATATAGGCAAACAATTTTTCGCCAATATTTCTTGTGTGCGGAAAAATAGAAAAAATAATCGGAACCGTAATAATTAACGTAAAGGCTATGAGGATATAACGGATTAAATTGGCAATCATAATCAGAAAATAAGCCTCTTTTTTTGTATTCAACAATTCGTAATTTTTTATGCGAATAGGTTTAAATTTTGTTTGTGAGAGATAAATAATATACCTCTTCACTTTTTTGAGTAAAAAATTCAACAGATAAAACACCGCGATGACGGAAGCCAGCACAAAAATAAATTTACCGATTCGAAAAAAAGTGCTCCACAAATTGTTTTTGTCTTGCAGTCTTTTTACTTCGTCTATGATTCTCAGTTGATATGTCTGAGCCAAAATATCTCTATTGACTTCCAACCAAATGGCATCGCTTTCAGTTACCGACATAATGGTTTTACCGTCATGGATAATTCCGGTGTAATATTTCAACGAAACCAGCCGGATGGAGTCGGGATTGGTTTTCTTGTCTTTTCCCAAGGCGAGAATAGCGTTTCGTACGCTCTCAGCTCGTCTTTCCGGAGAAATTTCGCCCACAGGCGTGTAAATAGAAAAAAGCGTGTCTTCGTCGATAACCACCGGAGCGCCTTTAAAGTCAATCGATTTTAGCTGATGAACAGCCTGTGTGAGTTCGACCATCTTCAACGAATCTTTGATAGCTGTCGAATCAACTCCAGCTACAGCCGGAGACGGTGAAGTATTTTTCGTTCTTGATTGTCCGAAAGACGAAAAACAGACTAATAAAGAGACTGCTAACAGGATTGAAAGACGAAAATATGCCATAGATTTTGCTTATTTAAAATACAAAATAAGCGCGAAGGCACAAAAGCACGAAAAGCACGAATTTTACCTTTTCGTGCTTTCGCGCCTTCGCGCTTTCGTGCTTTTAGTCTTCTTTTGAAAGATATTTCCAAACAAAAGCCGCCAACGCCGCACCTGCCAAAGGAGCAACAATAAACAACCACAATTGAGGCAATGCTAAAGCGTTTTCGGAGAAAATAGCTTGACTGATAGAACGAGCCGGATTAACGGATGTATTTGTCAATGGAATAGAAACTAAGTGAATCAACGTCAGCGTAAGACCAATTGCCAAACCGGCAAATCCCGGAGTTGATTTTTTGTCGGTAACACCCAGAATAACAAGTAAAAAGATGAATGTCAATACCATTTCGATAACAAATGCTCCGGCAACACCTACGTGAAGATAACCGGCTGCATTTCCGAAAAAGTCGGCGCCAAAACCGTTAGCGGCAAAAGTTCCTCTCTCCCCGCCAAACTGACAAACAATAAATGCAAGAATACAGGCAGCAATAATACCTCCGATAATTTGAGAGATAACATATCCGCCAAAATCTTTTGCACTCATTCTACCCGCACAAAAAACACCCAATGAAACAGCCGGATTCAAATGCGCTCCTGAAATACCTCCTATTCCGTAAGCCATTGCAACCACTGTCAACCCAAATGCAAGCGCAACGCCGAGAAAGCCTACCACGCCTCCCGCAAAAATAGCCGTTCCGCAACCACCTAAAACAAGTACCATTGTACCAATCATCTCTGCTAAATACTTTTTCATTTTTTTGAAATTTTAATTAATACTGAATATTATATATTTAACAACAAAAATAATTAAATTGTTTTATCTGGTTTAAAAATTCGGACAAAAATTTGCAAATTAACCAATCAAAAAATTGAAATATGGGTAAACAATTGGTTTTTATGATATTGAATTTTACCGAGAAAGATGTATATTTGCATTTGTAAAACATATAAAAATATACTACTATGGCAACAGCAGTAAAAGAAACAACGACTAAAAGAAAAAAGGCAACAGAAGAAATTGATGCACGGCACAGAATCAAGCCCAGAGGATTAAGAGGAATGTTTAAGGGAAGAATAATCTTAAATGGAACAGACGAAGAAGTTTTTAGTTTAAACCGTTTAGCAAATGTACAATGAATAAGAAAGGTTATCTACTTGACACACATATTTTGGTTTGGTATTTACAGGACAAAACCAAATTAAGCAAAGACATAGCAGAAGATATGGATTATTTTCAATATCCTTATTATGCAAGTGTGGTTAGTCTGCACGAAATTATATTTCTGATACAGGAAAAGAAAATAAAAAAATACGATAGTATTTCTGACATAATAAAAGTTGTAGAAGAAAAACAGATACAATTTCTCGATATTACTCCAAAACATATAGAAGTACTTGAAAAACTCTCTACTCCTTACATTGGAAAAGACCCGCACAAAGACCTGTTTGACAGAACAATTATCTCACAAGGGATAGCAGAAGGATTGACTGTGATTTCGGCTGATACAGTATTCCCACTATACAAAGACAAAGGATTCAAATTGTTAGAAAATAGATAGAAATTGAATATTCACGAATTATTAAGTGTTTTTGAGAATCATTCTCAAGTAAAGGCGGTGGCAGATTGGTATGCCACGAAAAAGAGTAATCTTTGTTTGAAAGGGACGGAAGGTTCTTTTCGTTCGCTTATTTTTGCCCATTTGTACGAAACGAAACCGGGGCATCTTTTTTTTATATTGAATGATGCCGATGAGGCTGCCTATTTTTACCACGATTTGGCACAGATATTGGGAAGGGAGAAAGTGCTTTTCTTTCCGTCGTCCTACAAACGCGCGTTGAAGTCCGAGCAAAAGGATTCTGCCAATGAAATTCTCCGGACGGAGGCGTTGAACATCATCGAAAATTCATCGGAAAACTACCTGATTGTCTCGTATCCGGAGGCAATGATGGAGAAGGTAATTACATTGGAGCATTTGAGAAAAAAGACGTTACACTTGCACGATGGCGAGAGTGTCAATACCGATTTTATCATCCAAGTGCTGAACGAGTACGGATTTGAACGGGTTGATTTTGTGTACGAACCGGGGCAATATTCCGTTCGCGGAAGTATTATTGACGTTTTTTCTTTTTCAAATGAATATCCTTACCGGATTGATTTCTTCGGTGATGAGATTGATTCGATTCGGACGTTTGATATTGAAAGTCAGCTTTCCAAAGAAAAAAAGGAGACGATTTCCATTATTTCAGACATTCATACCCGAAAAGATGAATCAGAATCCATGTTCAATTATGTCCGGAAGGATACCACTTTTGTATTTCGTGATTTCGTTTTCGTTTCAGATCGCACGGTTCATTATTATGAGGAATTAAAAGAAAAGGGAGATCTCTTGGAACCGGCAGAATTTCTTCGTCAGATATTGGAATTTCGCCGCATAGAATTTGGAACTCGTTGTTCGTTAAAAGAGGCAGATGCGATAACCTTTAATTCTTCGCCACAACCCGTTTTTCATAAAAATTTCGAGTTGGTCAGCAAGAATTTTCAAGAGATGCAAAAAGACGGATACCGGATTTTTGTATTGAGCGACAATGAACGTCAGACAGACCGATTGAAAACGATTTTTGCCGACCGGAGAGAAAACGTGTCGTTTACGGCAGTGCTGAAAACATTGCACGAGGGATTTATCGACCACGAACAGAAAATCTGTTGCTATACCGATCACCAAATTTTCGACCGTTACCATAAATACAGCTTAAAATCGGACAAGGCGCGTGAAGGTCGCGTAGCTTTGAGCCTGAAAGAGTTAAGCAATTTTAATCCGGGCGATTATGTCGTACACATTGACCACGGCGTGGGACGTTTCGGCGGATTGATAACCACCGAAATAAACGGTAAACGACAGGAAGTCATCAAACTTTTTTACAAAGACGATGATTTACTTTTCGTCAGCATTCATTCCCTGCATAAAATTTCACGCTATAAAAGTAAAGAGGGCGACCCGCCACGCATCAATAAATTGGGAACGGGCGCTTGGCACACGCTGAAAGAGCGCACCAAGAAAAAGGTCAAGGATATTGCTCGCGAATTGATTGCACTCTATGCCAAACGGCGGTCGGAACGTGGATTTTCGTTCTCACACGATACCTTTATGCAGTCCGAATTGGAAGCATCTTTTATTTATGAAGACACCCCCGACCAAGTAAAAGCAACGGTGGACGTAAAAAAAGATATGGAGCGCGATTTGCCGATGGACAGGCTTATTTGCGGAGATGTCGGGTTCGGAAAAACGGAAATTGCCATTCGAGCAGCATTTAAAGCCGTTGCTGACGACAAGCAGGTAGCAGTGTTGGTGCCGACTACCATTTTGGCGTTGCAGCACTACCGCACATTCAGCGAGCGGTTGAAAGATTTTCCTTGCCGGGTAGATTATTTGAGTCGTTCGCGTAAGGCGAAAGATGTTACGGCTATTTTGAAAGACCTCGCGGAAGGTAAAATAGATATTCTCATCGGGACGCATAAAATCATTGGGAAAGAGATTTGTTTCAAGGATTTGGGATTGCTGATTATTGATGAGGAACAAAAATTCGGCGTTTCCGTGAAGGAAAAAATAAAACAGATGAAAGTGAATGTGGATACGCTCACGATGACGGCAACCCCAATTCCGCGCACGCTGCAATTTTCGCTGATGGGCGCGCGCGATTTGTCGGTTATCAACACGCCGCCACCCAACCGTTATCCGGTTCAGACGGAGTTGCATACGTTCAACGAAGATATAATACGCGAGGCAATTCAATTTGAGTTAGACCGCAACGGACAAGTCTTTTTTATCAATAACCGTGTACAGAATTTGGTCGAAATCGAAAAATTAATCAAGCGATTGGTACCCGAAGCCCGCATTGCCATCGGACACGGACAAATGGATGGCGAGGCAATGGAAAAGATTATATTGGATTTTGTTGATTATGAATACGATGTGCTGATTGCCACCACAATTATTGAATCGGGTATCGACATTCCAAACTGCAATACGATTATTATTAATAATGCTCAAAACTTCGGATTGAGCGACCTGCACCAGTTGCGCGGCAGGGTAGGGCGCGCCAATCGCCGGGCGTTTTGTTACTTGCTTGCACCGCCGCTTTCGACACTTACGCAAGATGCTCGCCGGCGTTTGCAGGCAATTGAAAGTTTTTCCGACTTGGGCAGCGGTTTCAATATCGCGATGCAAGATTTGGATATTCGCGGAGCGGGTAATTTGTTGGGGGCGGAGCAGAGCGGTTTTATTGCCGATCTTGGTTACGAAACTTACCAAAAAGTGCTGAACGAAGCGGTGGATGAATTGAAAAACGACGAGTTTTTTGACCTTTACCATGATGAGGTGGCAGAAACGGCAGAAGACCGGAATTTCGTTACCGATTGTCAGATTGAGACTGACCTTGAATTAATGTTCCCATCTGGCTACATTGAGAGCGTTTCCGAACGTATGAACCTTTACCGTGAACTCGATAATGTAAAAACCGAAGACGAATTGATTGGTTTTGAAAAGCGGCTGGAAGACCGTTTCGGAAAGTTTCCTTCCGAAACGGAAGATTTATTCACATTGGTCAGGTTGCGTTGGCTTGCCATTAAAGTAGGTTTTGAACGCCTGACGCTCAAAAATGAACGAATGGTTGGATATTTCATTTCTTCGGAAGATTCGCCTTATTTCCAATCGAACGCCTTCGGAAAAGTATTGTATTATCTGCAACACCACGCCGCAAGAACCAAGTTGCGCGAAGCGGGCGATAAACGGTCAATCGTCTTTTCGGATGTGAAAACGGTGAAAACGGCGTATGAGATTTTGAAGAGGGTAGAGGGGGAATAGATCATAGCTGTCAGGCTAAGGATGTGTCAACAGAAGATTCCTCACTATGAGGGTATTGCAAGAGGGAAAACGGCAGACAATTATGGGTGTGCGAACAATTCTACGGCTTGCATTTTGATTTGTATTCTAATATTTCTACCGAGCGATAATCCCTATGGGATTGAAATATAATATTTTTTTAATGCTTATCAGCAATATTACCCCAAATGTCAAAGTCAATAAATTTTATATAACACAAAGACACAAAGAACACGAAGTTGTGTCTACTTTTTTTTATTTTCTTTGTGTGTTTCGTGTCTTCGTGTTTACTATTTTTCATTAGGGGCAATATTGCTGATAAGCATATTTTTCTATACTACTTATTTTGTCATAAAAGATTTAAAACGCATTCGACTTTAATGAAAATTAACTAAAACGCATTCCTAATTTAGCTACAAATAACGCTTTTATCCTAATTTTCTTTTCAACAATTTGGATTATTTACATAAAAAGTGTACTTTTGTGCCGAATTGAAGGTTGGAGGGGGACGGCAGTCCCCTATTTTATTGAAACAAAATGATAGAAAGCGAGCTTATCAGGCAGACAGTCGAAGAATTTCTTAGCGAAACCGATTGTTTTATTGTCGACATCAAAGTCGGCAAGGGTAACTCCATTTTGGTAGAAATTGACTCGGAAGAGGGTATTCCCATTGATTATTGCGCCGAACTTGCCCGGTTTGTCGAATCAAAAGTGGATCGCGAGGCGGAGGATTATGAGTTGGAAGTTGGCTCGCCCGGTTTGGGTTCCCCCTTCAAAGTGTTGGAGCAATATCGTAAACACGAGGGTTGTGAAGTGGAAGTACAAGACCTTTCGGGCATCAAACACCAAGGCATTCTTGCCAATGTGAGCGAAACGGAGTTCGATCTTGAAGTGACAAAAAAAATCAAACCCGAAGGCGCAAAACGAAAAGTAGAAGTAACGGAAAATCTTCCGTTCAAATACGAAAATATAAAATATACAAAATATATTATCAGATTCAAATAGAGTTATGGCTAAACAAGAGATAAGTTTGATTGATACCTTTTCAGAGTTTAAAGATCTGAAAAATATTGACAGAAGCACATTGATGAGTGTGTTGGAAGAGTCTTTTCGCAGTGTGATTTCAAAAATGTTCGGAACAGACGAAAATTATGACTTGATCATAAATCCCGATAAAGGAGACCTTGAAATTTACCGCAATCGCGAGATTGTTGAAGATAAAGACCTGGAAGACCCGAACACGGAAATTTCGTTGTCGGATGCTCAAAAAATTGATGCAGACTTTGAAGTTGGAGAAGAGGTAACCGATAAGGTTGATTTTGCTGACTTCGGTCGCCGCGCCATTCTGAATTTACGTCAAACGCTCGCGTCTAAGATTTTAGATTTGCAAAAAGACTCTATTTACAATAAATATAAGGAGAAAATAGGTAATATCGTAGTCGGAGAAGTATACCAAGTATGGAAAAAAGAAATCCTGCTGTTGGACGATGAAGCAAATGAAATGCTTTTGCCGAAATCGGAACAAATACCGACCGACTTCTACCGTAAAGGCGACACCGTAAGAGCCGTTGTTGCCAAAGTGGACAACAAAAATAACAACCCGAAAATTATCCTTTCAAGAACCTCACCGCTGTTTTTGCAACGGTTATTTGAATTGGAAGTTCCGGAGATAAACGACGGTTTGATTACCATTCGCCGCATTGCGCGTATTCCGGGCGAGCGGGCAAAAGTAGCGGTTGAATCTTACGACGACCGTATTGACCCGGTTGGAGCTTGTGTTGGTATGAAAGGCGCGCGTATTCACGGAATCGTTCGCGAGTTGAAAAATGAAAATATCGACGTGATCAACTACACTAATAATATGTCGTTGTTCATTTCAAGAGCATTGAGTCCGGCAAGAATTTCGTCCATCCGTTTGGTAGACGAACAAAAGAAAGCGGAAGTATACTTGAAACCCGAAGAGGTTTCCCTCGCCATCGGTAAAGGCGGTATGAATATCAAGTTGGCAAGTATGCTGACCGAGTATCAAATAGAAGTATTCCGAGATTTGGAAGAAAACTTCGACGAGGAAGATATTTTCTTGGATGAGTTCTTGGACGAAATCGAACCGTGGGTGATTGATGTGTTGAAAGGTGTCGGTTGCGATACAGCTAAGAATGTATTGGAAATACCGAGAGAAGAACTCATCAGACGTACCGATTTGGAAGAAGAAACGGTTGATGAATTGTTGGAGATTCTTCGTGCCGAGTTTGAGTAAGGAGTGCAAACGGTTAATTTAAAAAGGGTTGAACAACATTCCCCGAATAATAAATGTCCCGTTAGGGACAAAATGTTGGTAGAAATTTAAAGTCAAAATATGTCTATACGATTAAGCAAAATTGCGAAAGAATTAAATGTTGGAATCACTACCGCGGTAGAATTTCTTCACAAGAAAGGACACAACATTCCTTCCGATCCGAATCATAAGATTTCGGATAAGGAAGAGGATTTGTTGTATCAGGAATTTAGCAAAGACAAAAGCTTGAAGATTGCCTCTGAGAAGATCAGTCAACAACGACAAATAAAAGAGAAAAAAGAGAGTGTCTCTATTGAAGGTTTTGGCGAATCCCAAGTCGAAGAGATTAAGATGGTTGTTCCGGAAGAGCAAAAGCCAAAATTCAAACTTGTGGGAAAAATAGATTTAAACGCGCCTAAAAAACAGGAAAAACCAAAAGAACAGCCTGTCGCGAATACTCCTAAGCCTCCTGTAAAAGAGACTACCTTTGCCGAAAAAGAGGTGACGAAAGTAAATGACGATTCGGATTTTGACGATGACGATGTAGATTTTGACGATGACATAGACACGAGCGACGATTCTTCCGACGAAAATGTATACGAAGAAGGAGGAGAAAATAAACCGGAAAAAAGTGTCTTTTCGTTAGGAAAACCGGAATTGAAATCCAACATAAACGTAATTGGAAAGATAGATCTTTCTTCTATCAACCAACAAACCCGTCCGAAGAAAAAGACGAAAGAAGAGAAACGCAAAGAGCGCGAGCAACGAAACAAAGCGCCGCTTAATAAGCCTGCTCAGCAACCTCACGGCGGTTCAAATCCAACCGGAGGAAGGGAGAACAACGACAAAAAACAGCACGAAATTAAGACAAGCGTTCCGAAATTGAACGGTCCGAAAGTGGTTGGCAGCATTGATTTGAAAGCGGATGCCGACAAAAAGAAAAAACGGAAACGTATTCAAAAAGAGCGGGTAGATATTGAGAACTACAAAAACAAACCTCAAGATGTTACCAACAAAGGCGGTGGCGGTAACCAGCAACAAAAACCGGGGGGCAATAATAATAACAATCACAACAACAAGAAAAAAGATTTTAAAAAGTCGGTTGTTAAACCTGAGGTAAACGAGGAAGCCGTTCAGAAACAAATCAAAGAGACGCTTGCCCGCTTAACAAACAAAGGTCAAAAAAATAAGGCTTCCAAACATAGACGCGACAAACGTGAACAGCAGTCTATGCGACAAATGGAGCTTGAAGAGCAAGAACGCTTGGATCAAAGCAAACTCAAAATTACGGAATTTGTTACCGTAAGCGAGTTGGCTACGATGATGAATGTTCCTGTTACCAAAGTAATTGGAACGTGTATGAATCTCGGATTGATGGTGTCTATCAATCAACGATTGGATGCAGAGACAATCAACATCGTTGCCGATGAATTCGGATTTGAGACCGAGTACGTCAGCGCCGAAGTAGCCGAAGCCATTCAAGAGGAGGTGGATAATGAAGAGGACTTGCTTTCCCGTCCGCCAATCGTTACAGTGATGGGACACGTTGACCACGGTAAAACATCCCTGCTTGACTATATTCGCAAAACGAACGTAATCGCCGGAGAAGCCGGAGGTATTACGCAACATATCGGAGCTTACAACGTGACGATGCACGACGGGCAACAAATCACGTTCCTCGATACGCCGGGTCACGAAGCATTTACCGCGATGCGCGCCCGCGGGGCAAAAGTAACGGATATTGCCATTATCATTGTCGCAGCCGACGATGACGTGATGCCGCAAACCATTGAGGCAATCAACCACGCCTCGGTAGCAGGCGTTCCGATTATTTTCGCCATCAACAAAATTGATAAACCTGCCGCCAATCCGGAAAAGATCAAGGAATCATTGGCAAATATGAACTATTTGGTTGAAGATTGGGGAGGAAAATATCAATCGCAAGATATTGCCGCAAAACAAGGTCGCGGCGTACCGGAATTGATGGAAAAAGTGCTTTTGGAAGCTGAAATGCTTGATTTGAAGGCAAATCCGAACAAAAAAGCAACCGGAACCATCATCGAATCCCAGCTCGACAAAGGCAAAGGATATGTTTCTACCGTTTTGGTAAGCAACGGAACTCTCAAAGTCGGAGATCCGATTGTAGCCGGAACACATTTCGGTAAGATAAAAGCGATGTTCAACGAACGTAACCAACGCATTACGGAGGCAACCCCATCAGAACCGGCGTTGATCCTCGGATTAAACGGAGCGCCGCAAGCCGGCGACAACTTCAATGTTATGTCGTCCGAACCGGAAGCGCGTGAAATTGCCAACAAACGTGAGCAGTTGCAACGCGAACAAGGACTGAGAACCTCGCGTCACTTGACTCTCGATGAAATCGGTCGCCGTATCGCATTAGGAAATTTCCAAGAGTTGAACGTGATTGTAAAAGGAGACGTGGACGGCTCGGTAGAAGCGTTGTCGGACTCTTTATTGAAGCTCTCTACGGAACAAATACAGGTAAATGTTATTCACAAGGCGGTCGGACAGATTTCCGAATCGGATGTAATGTTGGCGGTTGCGTCAAACGCAATTATTGTCGGTTTCCAAGTCCGTCCTTCGCAAGCTGCCCGTAAAATGGCAGAGAAGGAAGAAATTGATATTCGCCTTTACTCCATTATATACGACGCAATTGAGGAGATCAAGGCAGCAATGGAAGGTATGCTTTCGCCTGAATTTAAAGAAGAGATTACCGGAACAGCTGAAGTTCAAGAGGTATTCAAAATCACAAAAGTGGGATCCGTTGCCGGATGTTTGGTACGCGAAGGAAAACTCAAACGCGGCAACAAAGTCCGTCTTATCCGCGACGGAATCGTGGTTCACACCGGCGATTTAGCTACATTGAAACGTTTCAAAGAAGATGTAAAAGAAGTAGCAACCGGCTACGAGTGCGGTTTGAATATCCAAAATTACAACGACATCAAAGTTGGTGATATAATAGAAGGTTTTGAGCAGGTAGAAGTGCAGAGAACCCTTTAATTAATTGAGAATTGAGAGTTGAGAATTGAAAATGAGGGAAATCTTATTTTTAATTCTCAATTTTCAATTTTCAATTCTCAATTTAAAAACAGTGAGTATTTTCGACATCATCATCATCGCCCTACTGATTTTCGCCTTCGTTCGGGGGATTTTCAAAGGTTTTGTGATGGGACTTTCGGGTCTTATCGGCATTATTTTGAGTATTTATATTGCCAAATATTTTTCAACACCTGTTATTTGTTTTTTAGAATCTTTCTTCGGTATTACTGAGAAAATATCGCCGGCAGTCGGTTTTATAATCGTCTTTTTACTTGCCTTACTTTTGTTTCATTTCATTGCCGTATTGGTTGATAAACTCATCAGTTTAATTGCACTCGGATGGCTAAATAAATTATTGGGTGGAGTTTTGTCATTTTTGAAATACCTGTTTATTATCAGCGTTTTTCTCAATGCCTTCGACTTTATCAATAATAATTTGGAAATAATCAGCCCCCAAACGAAACAAAAATCCAAATTCTACCGTCCTATTAAAAAACTTGTTCCTACAACCCTTCCGTTCTTGCATTTGGATGATTTGTTGAAGTATTTGTCGGAAGAGGATGATACTAAAATTTCATTGTAATTTAATTGATGTTTTGGAGAAAAAAGTTTTTTACTGTATGTTTGTAAAAAAAAGATTATGAACCCAATTGTAGCAAATAAAATCTCGCAATTGAAGATGCTTTGTAAAAAGTATCAAGTGAAAACGATGTATGTGTTTGGGTCGGTAACCACTGATAAGTTTAATGAAAACAGTGATATAGATTTCTTAATTTCTTTTAAACAAGATATTAGTATTGAGGAGTATACTAATAATTATTTTGAACTTCAATATCATTTGCGGGATTTATTCAAACGGGAAATTGACTTGATAACCGAAAATTCTTTGTCAAATCCTTATTTTATAGAATCGGTAGAACAAACCAAGCAACTGTTGTATGCAGCATAAAATCAAAAAATATTTGTTTGATATAAAAACATCCATAGAATCCATTTATGATTACTTGGGAGATAAGCGGGATTTTTGTCAATATCAAAACGATAAAAAATTGCGCAGGGCGGTCGAGCGAGAACTGGAAATTATAGGCGAAGCTGCCAATCGTATTTTGCAAATAGACAAAGATTTCCCTCTCGAAAATGCCCGAAAAATCGTTGATTTACGTAATTGGGTTATTCACGGATATGACAAAGTAGATGATGTAATTATTTGGGGAATAATCAGTAATCATCTTCCTATACTAAAAAAACAAATTGAAGAATTAAAAATGAAATCATTGAACGAAATAACAATAGGCATTGCCAATGATCACGCCGGAGTCGAAATGAAGTTCTTTTTAATGGAACAATTAAAAAATAAGGTGAAAAATATTATTAATTTCGGAGCAAATATCAATGAAAGCGTTGATTATCCCGATTTTGCCCACCCCTTATCCATAGCGGTAGAAAAAGGCGAGTGTGATTTCGGAATCGCCATTTGCGGAACCGGAAACGGTATTACAATGACCGTCAACAAGCACCAAGGCATACGCGCCGCACTTTGTTGGGAACCGGAAATTGCCAAACTCGCACGCGAGCATAACAACGCCAATATTGTAGGCATTCCTGCCCGGTTTATATCCAATGAAAAAGCGTTGGAGATCGTGAAAACATTTCTTACAACCGACTTTGCTGGTGGTCGCCATACACTCCGAATCAAAAAAATGAATATTTTTTAGTTGTGATATAAAATGTATGCTAATGGGAATAGCAAATAAAAAAGATGATGATAAAAATCTCCTTAGCAAGTCCAATTACCGAGACGCTTTCAAGATAAGAAGCTAATTTAATGTTTTTAAACAGGTTTTGATTTAATACATTTTCGATACATCTCCTTTAAAAAATCATTAACTTAGGGCGGTCTTTTTTACATCATAAGTTAGTGATGCAAAATTGGAATTTTCGCGCCATGAGAACATATATATTCACTTCCCTTTTGTCTTTTTATCTTTTGTTCTGTACATTTTCGTTATCAGCGCAAAATGAAGATACGCCTAATTTGAGTTTTGAGCAAGGAAATTTTACCGGTTGGAATTTGTATTTCGGAGAATACTTTTATCATGATGCCGGTAATACTACTATTCCCAATATTCCCCCATACTCTGATGGAGGAACAGATACTTATAAAATGATTTGGTCTCCGGTAACTGCAAATAATCTCGGAGGACGGATTATTGTTAACCCTATGAAAATAAATGAGAGTGATCCAACCATTGCTTGTAACACCCCGCCATTTTTGATTAATCCTCCCGGTATGCCGATGGTTGCCCGAATTGGAGTGCCAACGGCTACAGAAGGTTTCGACAAAGTATCCGGAAGCAATTGTACGAATAACAATAATTGGACAAGAGGTAAATATGCGACAGCAGAAAAAATGACCTACACGTTTACCGTTACTCCAAAAACGACATTACTAACCTATAAATTTGCGGCTGTGCTGCACGTTCCGGTAGAGGAAGCCAATAGCGCGAATCATACGGGAGAAGAGTTGCCGGCTTATAAGGTAAATGTAACGATTGTTGATCCGATAAGCGGAGAAAAACCGATGCTCCCGTGTGCAGGATATGACTTAAGCGCCAATGTGAATGCAGCCGGTGTAGAACGAAATAAATCAACAGCACAATGTCCGGCAGCCCGAAGAAAAGGAAATGCGAATGCCAACGAGTATATATTTCAAAATTGGACTACGGGAAGCTTTGACCTTTCTCTGCACGTAGGTAAAACGGTTACTATTGAAGTGGAGACTCACGACTGTCTCTATACGTGGCCCGGAGCCGGTTGTAACGGTAATATTACAGCGGGGAATCACGCTGCTTACGGTTATTTTTGGGCAGAAACGCGCGAATTGAAATTGGATATTCAAAACTGCGTCGGCGAAGATGCCCGCATCACAGCACCTGAAGGCTTTACCACTTACATTTGGCGACGGTCGGACAGCAGACCGGTAAATTTATCGAACGGCAATCCGCGAATCGCCTCGATTCCGCAATCGCAAATGTCGCCCGGTGTAACCTATTATTGTGAAATGCAGGGAGATATGAACGGTTGTTCACCGATTGTACTCTCTACGGAATTGATTCCAATCCGGATAACCCCTGCCTTTTCATACAACAACGAATTTTGCGAGGGAAAAGTCGCTTTTACCAACGAATCAACTATAGTGGAAGATGAAATACGCACCTATTCGTGGGATTTTGGCGATGGTTTTACTTCCGACGAAAAAGATCCTGTTCACGAATATGCCAAATCGGGTCAATACCAAGTAACATTAAAAGTAATTTCAAAACAAGGTTGTGAAAGCACGACTACCAAGCCGGTTGTAGTTCGTTATTTTCCGAGTTTGAATATTGATGGCGATGAAACGGTTTGTCAAGGGGAAAAGTTCGTTTTGAGTGTTCTTAATACGGAAGTCGGAAGCACTTTTCTTTGGAGCAATGGTTCTGCGGAGCAATCCATGATTGAGATTGCTAAAACAAGCCAGCACTATTCCGTAACCGTTACCGACGTTTATCACTGTAAATACACCAAAGAGATTTATGTTTCCGTGCAACCTGTTCCGGTCTTATTGATTTCGGGCAACAGCGAGGTTTGTTTGAACGATTCCGTTACCTGGAAGGCAATGGGCGCCGACTCTTACGTTTGGAGCAACGGTATGAAAACTCCCGAAACCAAATTCAGACCGCTGTCCGACGAGGTGATTAGCGTTACCGGTAAACTTACCAACGGGTGTGCGGCTACACTGGACACAATCGTGCGAGTAAATCCGTTACCCATTATTGCTATTATCGGCGTGGACAGCATTTGCAGAAATACCTCTGCCGTATATTCCGCAACAGGTGCCGTCAATTATGTCTGGGGCGATTTTTTCATGGGACAAAACCGCACCATATCGCCTTTGAACGACACGACTTACACTGTTACCGGAGTAGATGAAAAAGGTTGTAAATCAACTGCTTCAAAAAGCATCATTGTTAAAGATGTTCCCGAACTTGATTATACCGCAAAAGATACGGTTTGTGCAAACGAGATGGTTTCGATTGTGGCGCGAGGCGCGGTGTCATATCAATGGCAGGACGGAACAACTGATGGCGTTTATATGGAATTTCCGACAAAATTGGGAGATGTTATCTATTCGGTAACAGGCAGGATAAACGATTGTGTCGCAAAGTTGGATATTCCTGTTCACGTATTGCGCGTTCCTTCTATATGGATAGACGGACTGTCCAAGATTTGTTTCGGAAACACGACTACATTAACCGCAGGGGGAAATGCTGATACTTACCGGTGGAATACCGGCGAGACTATCGGAACGATTGAAGTCGCTCCGCCTTCTACAAGTTTTTACCAATTACAGGGATTTGGAGCCAACGGTTGTACAAGTATCGTAGAGAAAGAGGTTATCGTACATCCCAAACCGAACATTGTAATTACAGGCGACAAGAGCATTTGCGAAAACAACTACGTAACATTGGAAGCTCAGGGGGGTATTTCTTATACTTGGGATAACGGAATTATATCTCCGACCACCACCCGGTTTATCGGTGTCGGCAGTTTTACCTTTACCGTTACCGGAACGGATGCTAATTTTTGCCAAAATACGGCGACTTACACAGTCAGTTCCGTACCGTTACCGGGTTTGTCTGTCAATGGAAATCCGAATGTTTGTCTTGGCGAAACATTGACGTTAGTGGGACAAGGAGCGACCTCTTACAAATGGTCAAATGGTTCGAGCACGCCCATGTATCAAGCGCAACCAACTACTTCCGGCATCGTAACAATGACCGGAACGGTAGCCAATTGTTCCTCTTCCATTGATATTCCGATTTCGATTTTGGTACCGCCTACCCTTTACATTACCGGCGACAGTGCCGTTTGTAAAAGTACGCCATTTAACCTTAGTGTACATGGCGCCGATTCCTACGAATGGGATACGGGCGATAAAACCGCTTCCATATCTTATAAGTTGGAAGAAAACACAATTTATAAAGTACGTGGGAAAGATGAAAACAGCAGTTGTGTAAGCGAAATCAAGGCAGAGGTGAAGATTTTCCCGGTTCCGAATATAAAAATCAGATTAGAGGATCAATTCAGTTGTCCCGAACAGCCGGATACGGTCATTCTTACCGCGTCGGGAGGCGTAAGATATCAATGGAGCAGTATTCCATATAATTGGGACATCAATGAAAAAGCAAGCCAACGTTTGCGTTTTAAAATAGAAGAAAATACACAGGTTTTTGTCGAAGGAGAAAGCCAATACGGATGTTTTGACTCCGATACATTTATGATAAAACGGTTGGTACATCCGCCGTTCATTTTTACTGTAGAACCGAATGTGATTGAAAAAGGAAGCACAACCGTCCGTTTCAAAGGCTTATCACCGAACGATTACCAATGGTATTGGACACCGGGCGAAGGAGCAAATGAACGCAAAGGGGGTAATGTAACACACTCCTTCTCTACGTTTGAAATGGATGCCGACTCTATCCTTGTTTCCGTTCGTAATATTAACGAGCGCGGATGCGGATACGAAGGTGAAGAGTGGGTATATGTATGGCGCGATTTTTGGGCTCCGAATGCTTTTTCGCCAAACGGAGATAAGTTGAATGATACCTTCCGTTTCATTGCCGAAGATTACATTTATAAGTTTACATTCGTAATTTTCAACCGGTTGGGTGAGATTGTCTTTACCGGACAAAGTTCGCACGACGAATGGGACGGAACCTACAAAGGTCTACCTTGCCCGTGGGGCGTATACGGCTGGGTAGTCAACTACAAGAGCGACTACAAAGGCGTGCAAAAAGAGGGAGAGAAAAAAGGTTTTGTAACATTGGTTAGATAGTTAAAGTTATGATAACTATAAAAAACAATATGGAATACAGCGCGAATGCGCGAATGCACGAAAGCGCGAATGAATATGCAAAGAAATTATTTCGTGCTTTCGCGCCTTCGTGCATTCGCGTATTGGTAGTATTTTTGTTTATCATTGGTTACATACCGGGTGTACAAGCGCAGGACTATACCTTTTCAAACCACAACATAGTTCCTTTCAGCCTGAATCCGGCGCTTGCCGGAAATGTGAACGCGATGCGTTTCGGGTTGAATTACCGGCAACAGTGGCCTTCATTGGGCAATAAATACCACACGGTAAGAGCCTCTTACGATCAAAATATCTACAAGCAAATGAGTTCCATAGGTGCATCCTACACCTACGACAATATGGCGAACGGCATTTTTCAGACAAATGAGTTTGCTTTGGTTTACAGCCATACGTTCCGCGTGCAGGAAGAGATGTTTGTCCGTTTGGGTTTACAGGCATCGCTTTTTGCCAATTTTTTGAATATGAATAATTTGGTTTTTGAAGATCAATACAATTCTCAAACACGAAAAACATTGCCTTACAGCATTGAAGAGTTAGATTCGGATAGCCGGCTGTTTCCCGATTTTACATTTGGAGCTAGCTTTGTGATTGAACATAAATTTTCCATCGGTGGCGCCGTAGCTCATTTAACCGAACCAAACAACGGATTTGCCAAATTGGAATACAATAAGTTGCACCGTAAATTTGTCGCCCATGCCAACTTTACGCAAGATTTGGAAAGCGGAAAAGGTCTTTGGGGAAGGCATGGCGTCCTTTCGGAAAGATATTTCTTTGCCAACGCCTCTTATCAGCAACAGTATACTTTCAGACTGGCGCACATAGGCGCCGGATTTGCGTTTAACCCTTTCATCGCCGGCGCATCCTATAAAAACAACCTCGGCGACATACATTCGCTTTCGTTTATGTTTGGCGGTAATTACAAGGGTTTACAATTGTACTACATCTATGACCTGCCTATCTACACACAGAAAAACGGCTCGTGGTCGCACGAATTATCGTTGATTTATATTCTGAAGCAAGAAGAAAAGTATGGGTGTCCGGTGGTGTATTGGTAATCACCGTTTTTGGTTATTATAAAATTTTGTTTTTGAATTGAACTTATTTTTTACACATTACTAAACAACATTGGTTTTAAATTTAATGTTTTTAAACAGGTTTTAATTTGATACATTTTCGAAACATTTTATTAGAAAAGCGTTACCTTAGGGTGGTATTTTTTTATTTTATAATAGGGATAAAATCGAAGGCTTTCGCGTCATGAAAACACACGTATTTACTTTTCTTTTCTCTTTTTGTCTTTTGTTCTGTACTCTTTCGTTATTGGCGCAAAATGAAAACAAGCCTAACTTGGGCTTTGAGCGGGGCTGGGAAGGCTGGTCGCTATATTTCGGGCAATATTATTACGACGATGTCAGTCCGGGAGCGCCACCGGGCATTATCTCCGGCAGCAATGAATACTTGTACAACTGGACGGAGATTGCTCCCACTATGATCGGAAGACGTTTCGATATTGTAAATTCTACGGGCGAACAATCTGATGATGTAATCGCTTGCGGTAAATTGCTACTAAACCCCGACGGAAAATTAGTAGCCCGTATCGGAGCCGTATCCGAAGCTGAGGGTAATCTCACTAATTGCACCAACCCTCTTCCATGGAATAGCGGCAAATGGGCAGCTGCCGAAAAAATGACTTACACCTTTACTGTTACCCCCGAAACAGCGCTTTTTATCTATAAATTTGCGATTGTATTGTGCCGACCGGAAAATGACAATCACGAAGGAGAACAATTGCCGTTTTTTTCCATCTCAGCATCGCTTTATGATTCGGAAACGGATACTCACCCCAAATTAGTCTGTGGCGGATTTGCCGTCAGCGGGGATAAAGAGGCATCCGGATTGATTCAAAACACACCCAATTCAGCTTCCGGCTGTAATTCGTCCGTTACAAAAGGCGGAAAAAGGCCGGAAGAATATATGTACCGAAGTTGGACAGCTGGACACTTTGACCTTCGAGAACATCTTGGGAAAGAGGTTACTATCGAAATTATAACACATGACTGCCTGGTAACTTGCAACGAAGCTGCACACGTAATTGGTGCTGGCAGTCATGATGCTTGGGGATATTTTAGAGGAGAAACTCATAAATTAGAACTTGATGTCAATAATTGTGTTGCCGATGGAGCTATCATTACAGCTCCCGCAGGTCTTTCTTCTTATAAGTGGAGCCGAAACGATGGCTTGCCGGTCGATTTATTGAATAATGACCCTCGAATCGCGTTTATTCCACATGATTTAATAAAATTGGGTGTGGACTATACCTGTACAATGTTGAGCGATATGACTGCTTGTCCGCCGATTGTGCTTACGACCAAATTAAATCCCGTTCAAATCATTTCCAATTTTGACTATAACAGTGACTTTTGTGGGGGAAAGGTGGTATTCACGAATAAATCACAAGTTCTACAAGAACAAGACAGCATACAATCGTATTGGTGGGATTTTGGTGATGGTAATTTTTCCGATGAAAAAGACCCTGTTTACGCTTACGCCAAATCCGGAGATTATGACGTTACATTGAAAGTCGTCTCTTCAAAAGGTTGCGAAAAAGAGTTTACCAAAAAGATTACCGTTCGTTCTTTTCCAAGTTCGGATATTAGCGGAACCAGAAATGTTTGCGAAGGCGAAAAGGTTACGTTAAATGTAGAAGAAGTAGAAATCGGAAGTACATTTTTATGGAGCAACGGCTCCAAGGAACAAACACTGATTGACATTCCCGAAGAAAGTAAAAAATACAGCGTAGTTATTACCGATAAATACAATTGTACATATACAAAAAGCATAGATGTATCTGTATTTTTAGTTCCCAAGCTAACGATTTCGGGCAATACCGAAGTTTGCTTAAACGACACAATCAGATTGAAAGTTGAAGGCGGGGCAAGTGAATATAAATGGGGGACCGGACACGATACCGAAGAGGTAAAAATCGTACCGTTGGCAGATGGCACCGTTTCGGTTACGGGCGTATACTCCACCGGTTGTAAATCGACAACAAGTATTCAGATAAAAATACATCCGAATCCAAATGTATCCATCATCGGACCAAATGAAATTTGTAAAAACTCTCCTGCCGTATTCGAGGCAACCGGAGCAGTTAATTATGATTGGTCGGATATATTTATGGGCGCAAGTCGAACAATAAACCCACAAAAAGACACCACGTTTACCGTTATCGGGGTAGATGAAAACGGATGTAAATCTTCTTTTGTCAAAAGCATCAAAGTGAAAGATGTTCCCATACTGGCACACAGTCCGGTAAATCCGATTTGCGAAGGCGAGATGCTTGCCATTTGGGTATTCGGCGCTGATACATATAGTTGGGGAGATGGAACAACGGGTAGTTATTACTCCAAAAAAGCAGCAAATCCGGGCAATAACATTTATTCGGTCACAGGGACTAAGAATGACTGTCCCGCCAAATTGGATATACCGGTGCTCGTCTTGCCGGTTCCTACAGTACAAATAACAGGTAAAGATCGAATTTGTTTCGGTGATGCCACTGTTTTAACAGCAAAAGGAGCTGAGAGCTATGTATGGCACACGGAAGAAAAAACGGATGAAATTACCGTTTCCGCCTCCTCAACCGGCACGATTCAAGCACAGGTAGTCGGAACCGGAGCAAATGGCTGTACAAGTGTCGTTTCTCACGAAATAGCCGTAAATAAAAAACCGGTCATTTCCATCACAAGCGATAAAAATGTTTGCGAAAACAGCTACGCAACATTGATTGCCACTGGTGGAGTTACTTACACTTGGAACAACGGAGTTGTTTCTAACACCTTAACTCCATTAATCGGCAAGGAAAGTGTAACCTTCACCGTTACCGGAACAGATGAAAATTCTTGCCAAAACACAATGACTTTTACAGTTGTTCCAATACCATTTCCAAACTTATCGGTCGACGGAAATACAAAAATCTGCCGTGGAGAAACGTTGTATTTAATCGGCAAAGGAGCCGACTCTTATGAATGGTCAAACGGATCAAAAACACCGGAATACAAGGAACAACCAATGGCTCCTAACGTTGTTACGTTAATTGGAAAGATAGCAAACTGTTCTGCCGAAATCGACATTCCTATTTTGGTTTCAGCTCCCCCTACCCTATACGTTAACGGGGATAGCGCAGTTTGTAAGGGAGACCAATTTACCCTTTTCGTCAACGGAGCCGACAGCTATCAATGGAATACCGGCATCGACGACACCTCCAATTCGATTTCTTATCCGTTGAACGAAAATTCAACCGTTAAGGTAACGGGAGTAATTACGGAGACCGGATGTAAAAGCACGGTCAGCAGGGAAGTTAAACTGCTTCCGGCTCCGAATGTAAAGATAAAATTGGAGGATATTTTCAGTTGTCCCGAACAGCCGGATACGGTCATTCTCATCGCATCGGGAGGCGTAAGATACCAATGGAGCAGTATCCCTTACAATTGGGGTATCAACGAAAGGGCAAGCGAACGCCTTCGTTTTGAAATAGAGGAAAACACGCAGGTTTTTGTCGAAGGAGAGAGCCAGTACGGATGTTTCGCCTCCGATACATTTATGGTAAAACGATTGGTACACCCTCCGTTTCTATTCTCCATAGAACCGAATGTGATTGAAAAAGGAAGTACCACCGTCCGTTTCAAAGGCTATTCGCCAAGCGATTATCAATGGTACTGGACACCGGGTGAGGGAACTGCCGAACGGAAAGGGGATGATTTGACCTATTCCTTCTCTACGCTTGAAATGGATGCCGACTCTATCCTTGTTTCCGTTCGTAATATTAACGAGCGCGGATGCGGATACGAAGGTGAAGAGTGGGTATATGTATGGCGCGATTTTTGGGCTCCGAATGCTTTTTCGCCAAA
>Ga0209737_10000027_pt1 | contig 125920 bp, 131 predicted proteins | sample TergutCu122P3_FD_187284 | JGI IMG/M metagenome (GOLD analysis project Ga0209737, IMG submission 187284) | Cubitermes ugandensis P3 segment gut microbial communities from Kakamega Forest, Kenya - Cu122 P3 (SPAdes) (version 2) | ecosystem: Host-associated > Arthropoda: Insects > Digestive...
CTGCAAAAATCCGAGCAACTTGCGGAACAACTTTTTTCTTATTTCTTTCTACTCCCAATCTTCATTGTAAACCAAAATAAGCCTTCATTTTTTAAACTGCAATTATCTCAATAAAAAAATAAGCCTCAATAAAAAGGCTTATTTGAAGTGTATTTTTGCTATTTAAACAAAATTTTGCACGGTTGTGCAACGGCTACGGTAGTTATTCATTTACATTTGACCGTACGTTTAATACTGTAGGCACATTCACTGTTACAATTACAGCTATTGACAAAAACGGAGAAACAGATTCTAAAAAAGCAACTATTACTGTAACTGCTGGAGATACCTATAGCGACATATCTTCATTTTCAGCAAGATTATTGTATGCTCCGCTTGTATCAGGAGTTCAAGCATGTGCTTTAGCAACAGCTACAGGAGCAACTTACACTCAAGCAGGTGCAAAAGCTAATGCGAGTGCAATTGATATTTTGTACTTCTATGGAGCTACAGCAAATGCATCTTTTGGTTGCCCTGCAGATGCTTTAACAACAGCATATCCTGACCTTCCAACATGGAGTGTTCGTAATGCAACTCAATTTGCAACAACTTCAGTTGCTTTTGCTGATGTAACAACTGCTGCTGCACTCCAAACTGCATTTGACAATGGTACTCCTTCTACTAATGGTACTGTTGGTGCTAATGATGGTCGTATTTACAATTTATCTACAAACCAAGTTGTTGCATTCAAAACAGCAGCCGGTAAAGCAGGTATTCTTAAAGTTACGGAAATTAACGCAGGTGCCGGAACAGGCAATTTTATCAAAATTGATGTGAAAGTTCAAAAATAATCAATATTTGATTATAGCAATAAAAAAGCTCTGTTAGTTTAAGGTTCCTGCCTTAACCGGACTTATCAAATGAGGCTTTGCCTAAAAAAACAAAAAAAGCAATGATTGTTGAAATCGTTGCTTTTTTGTTTTATACATAGAGGTATTTTGCAATCATTATTTTATTTTTTGAAATTTTTGTTTTGAAATTCAAAACAAAACAATTATCTTTGTACTCATTATGAGAATAATCACCTATAAAGCAATCAGTCAATATACGGTACTCAATCCAAGTGCACAATTAGCATTGGACGAATGGTATATTAAAACAGAACAAAGTCAATGGAATTGTTTTGCCGATGTAAAACAGACATTTAACAGTGTAGATAATGTTGGCGGAAAGCGATATGTATTCAATATACGAGGTAATTCGTACCGCATAATTGCCTTAATTTTGTTTGGACCAAAAATCGTTTACATTCGCTTTATAGGTACTCATTCGGAATATGATAAAATAAAAGATTGTTCAAAGATTTAAAATAAAACTGCTATGAAACTAATAGTCAATAACACAGAATACGAAGCAATAATGGCGCGTATTGATGAATTGGTAGAAATTGTTGACGACACAACTCCTTCGACCGATAAGAATTATATTGAATTGGATTTTCTTACCGATTTGGTTGTGGCGTATGAAAAAGAACATTATGCTATTGGGCAGCCTGTTTTACACGATGTTTTGAAAACACGTATGCACGAAATGAATTTATCGCAAAAATCATTAGCCGAACTATTGGGAATAAGTACACCGCGAGTAAGTGAATTTCTTGCCGGAAAATCAGAGCCTACACTGAAAATTGCTCGTAAAATGCACAAAAACTTACGTATTGATGCGAATGTTATTCTTGCATAGGTCGGATTTATCAAAATAGGCTTTGCCTAAAAAAACAAAAAAGCAATGATTGTTGAAATCGTTGCTTTTTTTATTTCGCCCGTACTTGTTTTTAGGAAAATTTATAGTATTTTTGTATTTATATTTATTAGAAATTATGTTACGTACAGTTTACACACCCGATAGCAATACGATTACTTTTCCTATACCCGACAAGTATATAGGTACGGCATTGGAAATTAATGTTTTCCCTGTGGTAGAAATCTATACAGGCAAAGAAACCGTGAAAAAATCAACTTCGCCCGACCCTTCTTTTGGTGCGTGGGCAGATATGGAAATGTCCGATGAGGAGGAAACAATATCAAAAAAAGAATTGTTGAGCGACCTTGAAGCGGCTTTTCGTGATGTAAAGTTGATGATAGACGGAAAAAAAAGAAAAAAATCAATAGAAGAATTTTTGAATGAACTATAATATTTCAACTACAGAATATTTTGAACGAAAATTCAAACGATTGTTTAAGAAATATCGTTCATTAAAAAGTGATTTAGCCGGTTTTATCAAAGATTTGCGAGACAATCCCGCAATGGGCGATGATTTGGGAGATAATACCCGAAAAGTGCGTATGGCAATTACTTCCAAAAACAAAGGTAAAAGCGGCGGTGCAAGAATCATTACTTATCAAATTTTGGTAGATTGGGAAAATGCAGACATTTACCTGCTAACTATTTACGACAAAAGCGAACAAGAAACTATTTCTAAACAGGAAATACAACAAATAAAAGAAATAACCGGATTGATTTAAAACTAAAAAAATATAAAAAAATGGCAAAAGTTTTGATTATCGGCGCAGGTGGCGTGGGCAGAGTAGTGGCGCACAAATGCGCACAAGTACCCGAAGTTTTTACGGAAATAATGTTGGCAAGCCGCACCAAATCGAAGTGCGATGCAATTGCGCAGTCTATAAAAAATCGCACGATACAAACGGCGCAGGTCGATGCCGAAAATGTGCCCGAACTTGTGGTGCTTATCAAATCGTTTCAACCCGAATTAGTGATTAATGTTGCCTTGCCGTATCAAGATTTGTTGATAATGGACGCTTGTTTGGAAACGGGTGTACATTATTTAGACACAGCCAATTACGAACCAAAAGACGAGGCAAAATTTGAATACAGCTGGCAATGGGCATATCACGATAAATTTAAAGAACGAGGTTTGACGGCAATTCTCGGTTGCGGTTTCGACCCCGGACAATCGCAAATTTACACCGCCTATTTGGCAAAACATTATTTCGACGAAATACATTATTTAGATATTGTTGACTGCAACGGCGGCGACCACGGAAAAGCATTTGCAACAAATTTCAACCCCGAAATCAACATTCGTGAAATTACGCAAAACGGTAAATATTGGAAAGACGGCGAGTGGGTGGAAACCAAACCGCATGAAATTATGCGCCGACTGACTTACCCGAATATTGGCGTGCGCGATTCATATTTAATGTATCACGAAGAATTGGAATCATTGGTAAAAAATTTCCCAACCTTAAAACAAGCCCGTTTTTGGATGACATTCGGACAGGAATATTTAACGCATTTGCGTGTAATTCAGAATATTGGAATGGCAAGCATAGTGCCAATTATGTACAAAGGCGTGGAAATTGTGCCTCTGCAATTTTTAAAAGAAACCTTGCCAAATCCCGACACTTTGGGCGAAAATTATAGTGGCGAAACTTCGATTGGTTGCCGCATAAAAGGTATAAAAGACGGCAAAGAAAAAACCGCCTACATTTGGAACAATTGCAGCCACCAAGCAGCCTACGACGAAACCGGAGCGCAAGGCGTTTCGTACACCACCGGCGTGCCTGCAATGGTTGGAGCTATGATGTTTTTGACCGGAAAATGGAGTGGGGCAGGAGTGTTCAACGTAGAAGAATTTAATCCCGACCCGTTTATGGAGGTTATTGGGAAATATGGGTTGCCGTGGGAAGTGAAAGAAGATATTGATTTGGAATTGTAGCCCCCTAAATCCCCCTTAAGGGGACTTTCTGAAGCAATAGAGAAGATTTATGAACATAAAAGATACAGTATTAAATATCAACCACAGTTCCAAAGTCCCCCTTGAGGGGGGATTTAGGGGGGCTTGTTTTATCTTAGAAGAACAGTGTTTAAAGCAAAATCTCGAAAAAATACAATACGTGATGCAGCAAGCCGGTGTGCAGGTAATTCTTGCGCTCAAAGGCTATGCGCTGTGGAAATCGTTTCCGCTCGTTCGTAAATATTTGAACGGTGCAACGGCAAGTTCGCTCAATGAACTGAAACTTTGTAACGAATATTTAGGGAAAAAAGCGCATACTTATGCACCGGCATATAGCAAAGAAGAATTTGAAGAAATTGCCGAAAATTCTTCGCATATTAGTTTTAATTCGCTTACGCAGTTGAAACAATTTGAAAGTCAGTGTGTGAAACATAATGTTAGTATTGGTTTGCGAGTAAATCCCGGATTTAGCGAAGTTACAACCGATTTGTACAATCCCTGTTCGCCCAATTCTCGTTTGGGTATTCCGGCGGAGCAACTTGCCAATGGTTTGCCACACAATGTGAAAGGCTTACATTTTCACGCTTTGTGTGAAAATAATTCATACACGCTTGAAAAAGTGTTGGCATCGTTTGAAGAAAAATTCGGGCATTTGTTGCACTCTATTGAGTGGGTAAATATGGGCGGCGGACATTTGATAACTGAAAAAAACTACGATGTAGAACATTTGATTCGTATTTTGAAACGATTTAAAGAAAAATACAATGTGCAAATAATTTTAGAGCCGGGCGGTGCAATTGGCTGGCAAACAGGTGTTTTGAAATCCACGATACTTGATATTGTAGAATATGGTGCAACACCAACTGTAATTTTAGATGTATCGTTCGCAGCACACATGCCCGATACGTTGGAAATGCCCTATCGTCCCTTTGTTACCGGAGCTTCGCGGGAGCCTGTTGACGGTTGGCATGCCTACCGCTTGGGCGGACAAAGTTGTTTGGCAGGCGATTTTTTAGAGGCATATTATTTCCCCGAAAAATTGAACATAGGCGATAGCATTATTTTTGAAGATATGATGCACTATACTATGGTAAAAACTACGATGTTTAATGGCGTGAAACACCCATCGATTTATATTATTCAAAGTAATGGGGCTGTTGAGTGCGTGCGGGATTTTGGGTATGGGGATTATAAAGGAAGGTTGAGTTAAAATTGTCTGAACCATGATTTTTACAAGATTTTGACGATTAACAAGATACGAAATGAAGAGAACATTATTTACATTAGTATTATTCAGTTTGATGACAAGTGCATTCATTCAAACCGCAGAGGCCCATAACCCACCACCACACGATACGATTTATTTGGTTATAGATAAATATTTAATACCACTTGATAGAGTTCAGATGACTGATTTTAATCCGAAATGGATAAAATCAATAGAAATTCATAAAAAAGATATACTAGAAAGAGGAAAAGTTGTTATTATTCCCAAAAAAAGATTTAAAAAGAAATTATTAAAACTCTATGTGCAATAATCTTGAAAATCAAATAAATCTTGTAAAAATCATGGTTCAAGACAAAATGCAAAAAAAATGAAAAAACTAACTCTCATACTTTGTTTTTTTACTTGTGTGCAACAACTTTGCGCGCAGCAAGATACAACATTTGTGCAACCAAGTAAAACCAATACCATAGTGCGCATTGCAGTACCAACAGCACTTATAAGTTACGGCGTAATTACTCGATTTACCCCTGCGTTGCAAGATTTTGACCACCGCATTGATGCCAAAATTAATACAAATCGTCATAGCTATCATTTCGACGATTATATTCAGTATGCTCCATACGCTGCTATTTATGGACTTGATTGGTGCGGCGTGCGGGCAAAACATTCATTTTGGGAACGAAGTTTTGTTGTAGGAACGGCGGTGGTTTTAATGGGAACGTCTGTAACACTCACAAAACATTTTACAAATATTGAACGTCCCGATAAGTCAAATTTTCGTTCGTTTCCGTCGGGGCATACAGCAACAGCATTTGTGGGAGCGCATATTTTGTTTCGAGAATACAAAGATGTTTCGCCATGGATTGGCATTTCCGGTTACGCTGTGGCAGTTACCACCGGCACTATGCGCATGGTCAATCACAAACATTGGTTGAGCGATGTGGTTACCGGAGCCGGAGTGGGAATACTTGCTGCCGAACTTTCGTATCAACTTTTGCCCGTGTGGCGAAAAATGTTTAGACTGCAACCGCGGGAAAATCCGTTTAGTTTTGCACCGGTTGTTTTGCCGCAATATTGTGGGGTAGGGGTTAATTTGAAATTGTAAATTTTATATTGTATAACAAACAAATAGTCTGTATTTGCAATATTTGTATGTTATAACATACAGTTTTTTTCTCAATTTTTAATTTAAAAAAACCTTATATATGGAAAAAAAAAGTATTTTTGCCACCGATACATATAAATAAAGAAAAAAGAAACATGGCAAAAATCAAAGGATTTGTCGAATTTAGCATTGAACTCTGCAAAGGTTGCGAATTATGTGTCGATGCTTGTGCGTTCGACGTGTTGGAAATGTCGCATCAGGTAAACGGAAAAGGCTACACTTTTCCATTCATGAAAAATCCGGAGCAATGCACAGGTTGCGCAAGTTGCGCCTTAGTGTGTCCGGACGTAGTAATTACTGTTTATAAAGTTCCAACAAAAAACTAACACGATGGCTGAAGAAATAAAATTATTAAAAGGCAACGAAGCAATAGCCGAAGCGGCTATTCGCTGTGGTGCAGATGCCTATTTTGGCTACCCTATTACCCCTCAATCGGAAATAATAGAATATTTGGCGGCAGAAGACCCCTACAACAAACGAACAGGAATGTTGGTGCTGCAAGCCGAAAGCGAAATAGCGGCTATTAATATGGTATACGGCGCGGCTTGTACCGGCAAAAAAGCAATGACATCGTCGTCGAGCCCCGGTATGAGTTTGAAACAAGAGGGAATTTCGTATTTGGCTGGCGCCGAATTACCCTGTTTAGTTGTAAACGTAGCTCGTGGCGGACCCGGTTTGGGAACAATTCAACCAAGTCAAGCCGATTATTTCCAAACGGTAAAAGGCGGCGGACACGGCGATTACAATATGATTGTGCTTGCGCCTTACACCGTGCAGGAACAATACGATTTTGTAAAATTGGGTTTCGACCTCGCGTTCAAATACACCAATCCGGTAATGCTTCTTACCGATGGCGCTATTGGGCAAATGATGGAAAAAGTAACGCTTTCGGAGCAATTGCCGCGTGTAACGCCTGATTATGATTGGATTACAACCGGTAAAACTGCAAATCGCGGACACCGTTACATAACATCACTGTATTTGCAATCGGAAGTGATGGAACAAAAAAACTTAAAATTGCAAGCAAAATATGCCGAAATGCGTGCAAATGAAGTGCGTTACGAAGAAATTCGAACCGAAGATGCCGATTATTTATTGATAGCTTACGGAATTAGTGCACGCATAGCTCGCAAAGTGGTGCGTTTGGCGCGAGCCGAAGGAATAAAAGTAGGAATTTTGCGCCCGATTACGCTGTGGCCATTCCCAAGCGAGCGGTTAAAAGAACTTGCACAACAAGTAAAAGGAATGCTAACCATAGAAATGAGCGCAGGGCAAATGATTGAAGACGTGCGTTTGGCAGTAGAAGGCGCAGTGCCGGTAAAACATTATGGACGCATGGGCGGTGTAATAGCAACGCCAACCGAAGTATTTATTAACTTTAAAAAACTATTTAATATAGAATAATGGAAATAGACGTAGAACAATATAAAAAAGACTTGTTGGCGCAAGGTGCTGAGGTAGTTTTTTCAAAAACGAAAAATCTTACCGATACCCCATTTTCATATTGTGGCGGTTGCGGACACGGAGTGGCGCATCGCTTGATAATGGAAGTTATTGAAGAAATGGGAATTACGGCTGATACTATCGGCGTGGCTCCGGTGGGCTGTGCGGTAATTGCCTACGAATTTTGGAATATTGATGCGGTGCAAGCAGCTCATGGACGTGCAACCGCCGTAGCGACCGGTATAAAACGCACAAATCCCGAAAAATTTGTATTCTCGTATCAAGGCGATGGCGATTTGGCGGCAATTGGAACTGCCGAAACCATTCACACCTGTAATAGAGGCGAAAATATTGCAATATTTTTTATCAATAATGGTATTTATGGTATGACCGGCGGTCAAATGGCTCCCACGTCGTTAATCGGAATGCGTTCAAGTACAGCACCTTACGGACGAAATCACGATATGCACGGTTACCCGCTTTCGCTTACCAATTTGGTGGCAGAATTGCCCGGAACGTACTACGCTACCCGCCAAGCGGTGGACACTGCGGCGCATGTGCGTAAATGCAAAAAAGCAATTCGCCAAGCATTTGAAAATCAAAAATTAAACAAAGGTGTGAGTTTGGTGGAAATTGTAGCAAACTGTAATTCAGGTTGGAAAATGACAGCACGCCAAGCAAATGCGTGGATGGTGGAAAATATGTTTCCGCATTATCCGTTGGGGGATATAAAGACAAGCCCCCTAAATCCCCCTCAGGGGGACTTGCTGACGAAGTAATAAATATTTCTACAAATCTTTAACTTCTCAGTTTTATAAAAAACAAAATAGAAAATAAATAAATAAAATAACAAATCGCTCTTTAATCCACGGAGATTGAGGGGCTTTAAGTCCCCCCTTGAGGGGGGATTTAGGGGGGCTGCAATGAAAACAGAAGAATTATTAATAGCCGGTTTTGGAGGTCAAGGAGTTTTATCGATGGGTAAAATTTTGGCGTATGCCGGTGTAATGCAAGGAAAAGAAGTAGTGTGGATGCCGTCGTACGGACCCGAAATGCGTGGTGGAACCGCCAACGTTACCGTTATGATAAGCGACGACCAAATAGATTCGCCGGTGGTAATGAAATTCGACACTGTGATTGTGCTCAATCAACAATCGCTCAATAAATTTGAAGGCTCAGTAAAACCGGGCGGACGTTTGTTCTACGACAGCAACGGTTTGAAATCGTTCCCTACGCGAAAAGATATAAATATTTATCACATTCCGGCAACGGCAAAAGCTGCCGAACTTGGAACTACAAAAGTATTCAATATTATGGTGCTTGGCGGTTATTTGAAAATTGTGCCGATTGTAAGTGTTGAGTATGTTGAGCAAGGTTTGTATAAATCATTGCCCGAACGGGCACATAAATTAATTCCACTCAATATTGAGGCTTTGCACGATGGAGCTTCGATTGTTGAGATTATTCAAGAAGTTTAGCCTACGGCGATAAAAATAGATAAACATTGATAAATGTGCTTTGCACGATAAAATTTATCGCCGCAGGCATTTATCAGCGAAGCGTTTTATCACGAAGTATTTATCTAAAAAATTGATATGCAATACAACACAACAACAAAAAAGCTAATCCTGCCCGAATACGGGCGCAATGTGCAAATGATGGCAGAACATTTGCTTGCAATCGAAGACCGTGAAAAACGTACCGAAGCAGCCTACGAATTGGTTTCAATATTGATAAACATGAACCAAACGGTACGTGAAACCAAAGATTACAAACAAAAAATGTGGGATTTTTTGGCGGAATTGTGTGAATACAAACTCGATGTGGATTTTCCCTACCCAATAACAAAAACATCGGAATTGCCGCCGCCGCAAAAATTAGCCTACAATACGAACAACATAAAATGCCGTCATTACGGTTTGCTTACCGAGCGCATGATAGAACAAGCCTGCACCATTGAAGACGAACAGGAACGCGCCGTGTTGATAAAAATGATAGCCAACCACATGAAAAAAAATTATGTGGCTTGGAATCAAAAATCAATAAACGATGCAATTATTATTGCCGATTTGCAAAAACTTTCGCACGGAAAATTGAGTTTAGCCGAAGATACAAAACTTGTGTATGTGAACGCTTCTACGAAAAATCAAGTGCTGCAAAATCCTTCTTTGCAGAAGAAAAATAATAATAAAAATCGAAATAGAAACCGGAATAAAAATAAACAACGGAAATGACAAAATTTGAAAAGATTACCGAGATTGCATTTTTGCTTTCTCGGTATTTTTTTGTTTTTGGAAAAATTGTATCTTTGTACTATTATTTATAAATAAGGAAACGAATACTTGTCAACTTATAAACTTACAAACTTGTTAACTTACAAAAAATGGCTGTTTTTCAAATTACCGGAGGCAAACAATTGCGTGGCGAAATAGTTCCGCAAGGTGCAAAAAATGAGGCGTTGCAAATTATTTCGGCGGTGCTGCTCACCGAAGAAGAAGTTACCGTGCGTAATATTCCCCGCATTCGTGATGTATTGAAACTTATAGAACTTTTGGGTTGTTTGGGTGTTGAAATCCGGCAATTGAGCCAAAGCGATTATGTGTTTAGTGCAAAATCGCTGAATTTAGAGTATTTACAAAGTCCTGAATTTGCAAAACAAGGCACCGAATTGCGTGGTTCAATTATGATTGTAGGTCCGCTTTTGGCGCGATTTGGCAAAGCATTTATTCCAAGTCCGGGTGGCGATAAAATCGGTCGTCGCCGTTTAGATACGCATTTTATAGGTTTCCAAAAACTTGGTGCCGATTTCAAATACGATGAAAAAAACAGCAGTTTTACCGTTGAAGCAGCGCAACTCAAAGGCTCTTATATGCTTTTGGACGAGGCTTCGGTAACGGGAACAGCAAATATTATAATGGCGGCGGTGCTTGCACAAGGCACAACCACAATTTACAATGCAGCTTGCGAACCGTATATTCAGCAATTGTGCAAAATGCTCAATGCTATGGGTGCAAAAATTAGCGGCATTGCATCAAATTTATTGACCATAGAAGGCGTGCAATCGCTTGGCGGTTGCGAACACACCATTTTGCCCGATATGATTGAAGTAGGCAGTTTTATTGGTTTGGCAGCAATGACCGGCTCCGAAATTACCATTAAAAATGTGGGTTACGAACATTTGGGCATTATTCCCTTATCGTTTTCGCGGCTTGGTATTCAAATGGAACGACGAGGCGACGATATTTTTATTCCGGCACAAAGCAGCTACGAAATACAAACGTTTATAGACGGTTCAATTATGAACATAGCCGATGCGCCGTGGCCCGGACTTACGCCCGACTTGTTGAGCGTGTTTTTAGTAGTTGCCACCCAAGCCGTTGGCAGTGTGCTCATACATCAAAAAATGTTTGAAAGCCGCCTGTTTTTTGTTGATAAACTGATAGATATGGGCAGTCAAATTATTCTGTGCGACCCGCACCGAGCAACCGTTATAGGACTTGGCGGCAAACATAAACTGCGAGCTACCAGCATGACTTCGCCCGATATTCGCGCCGGCGTTGCCTTGCTTATTGCCGCTCTTTCAGCCGATGGCGTGAGCACTATTCACAATATTGAACAAATTGATAGAGGTTACGAAAATATTGACGGACGGCTCAATGCGCTGGGGGCGCAAATAATACGAATTGGGTAATTCGTATTAGCGATAAACATAGATAAAACGCTTCGCTGATAAATGTGCTACGCACGATAAATTTATCAGCGAAGCGTTTTATCGCCGCAGGCATTTATCAATTTTTATCATAAAGTATTTACTCCATTATAAATTTATTCGGATTGGCGAGTACTTTGCCCGAAATTATGAGCGGAATTTCTTTTTGTTTGGTATTTGGGTACACAATTATTTCTTTTGCAAATTCCCCACTACGGCGGCTATCGTATTTTACGGTAATATAAGTTGTGTCGCCCGGAGCAATTGCATTTTTGTCCCACTGCGGCACAGTACAATTGCAAGTCGGACGAATATTAATAATTTTCAAAGGCTGTGCCCCGGTGTTTATGCACATAAAATCGTGCGTAGCAGGTGCCGCAAAAGCCAATGTATCGAACGAAAAATGCGTTTGGGGACAATGCAAAAAGCCTTCATTGCCGCTTTTTTGTATAGTGGCACAATGCGTAAAAAACAAAAAACTTACGATTATGATATAAAAATATTTCATTATAATTCCCGTTTCCTTGTCTCCTCGTTAACTTGTCAACTAAAACAACTACTCATAAGCCCCTTGTTTCAATACTTCCACTTCTTTACGACTAAGGAACCGCCATTTCCCGCGAGGAAGATTTTTTTTGGTCAATCCGGCGAAATATACGCGGTCTAATTTTTCAACCGTGTAGCCATGATGTTCAAAAATACGTTTTACCACGTGATTTTTACCGGTGTGAATTTGTATGCCTACTTGATTTTTTTCGTCGCCAACAAACTGTAAATCATCAACTTCTACCAATCCGTCTTCAAGTTCTACACCTGCGGCAATTGCTTCAAAATCATCGGCTTTTAGGTTTTTATCTAAATGTACGTGATAGATTTTCATTTTGTTGAATTTGGGGTGCAATATTTTTTGCGCCAAATCGCCGTCGTTGGTAAATAGGAAAACGCCTGTTGTGTTTCTGTCCAATCGCCCCACGGCTTCCACATTTTCGTTGCAAGCTCCGGCAATTATATCATACACGGTTTTGCGTCCTTCGGGGTCGTTTTTGGTTGAAATCGTATCTTTTGGTTTGTTGAGCAAAATATATACTTTTCTCTGCGATTGTAATTCTTGACCATCGTAAAGCACGTTGTCGGTTTTGGGATTGATGCGGGTGCCGAGTTCGTTTTTCACTTCGCCGTTCACGGTAATTTTACCCGAAAGTATCAATTCATCAGCTTCTCGGCGTGAACATACACCGGCATTGGCTATAAATTTATTCAAACGCACTTCGTCTTTTTCTTGTTCCGGTTTGCGAATTTCCACGTCGTGCGACAAATCTTTTTCGTCTATTTTATTCTCGAAAATATCAAGCATACGCAATTTTGGCGCCTTGTGTTTTTTTACCGGAAAATCTTTGCGAGGTCGTTGATTTTGAGAGTTTTTTCTGTCGGAAGAATCGGAATCACGGCGTGAAATACCTGTTTTTCCCTCGAACCATGCCGGACGTTTTCCTGCGAAATTATCGTTTTCGTTATCAAATTTTCGGAACGGTTTACGTTCAAAAGGTTTCTTTTCAAACGATTTCTCGCCGTATGGTTTGCGTTCAAACGGTTTATCGTCAAATCGTCTTTTTTCAAATGGTTTGTCGTCGAATGATTTGCGTTCGTAGGGTTTGCGTTCATACGGCTTATCGTCAAATGATTTTCGTTCGTACGGTTTTTTCTCAAAAGGTCGGTCGCCAAACGATTTTCGTTCAAATGGTTTATCGTCCCACGGTTTTCTTTCGTATGGTTTTTTCTCAAACGGTTTACGTTCGTATGGTTTATCGTCAAACGATTTTCGTTCGTATGGTTTGCGTTCATACGGCTTATCGCCAAATGATTTTTGCTCGTAAGGTTTGCGTTCATACGGCTTATCGTCCCACGGTTTTCTTTCGTAAGGCTTTTTCTCAAAAGGCTTACGCTCAAACGATTTTTCGCCATACGGTTTACGTTCGTATGGTTTATCGCCCCATTGTTTTTTCTCAAACGGTTTGCGCTCGAACGGCTTGCGCTCAAATGAACGTTCGCCCGATTGTTCCCTCGAACTGTTATACCTGCGGTCGTTGCTATCGGAAAAACGAGGTCTTCGTTCATAATTTGAAGAATCGGAACGGTTTGAATTATACGAATCTCCCGACTCGTTGCGTTGAAACCGTCTGTCCGCAGAATTTCGTTTTTCATACGGCTCTTCACTACGTTTGTTAAATTCAGTCATAGTTTTTTGTGTATAAATAATTTAAAGATTTAAGATTTAAAAATTTAAAATTAACTGTTGTCGCTTGAAAATTATTGAATTTTTAAATCATTAAATTTTCAAATCTCTAAATTAGTTGTTTTAAAAGCGATTGTATGTATTGCTCGTGCTGTGGAGTTACCGGTACAAGCGGCAACCGCACATTATTTTGCACCAAGCCAAGGTGTTTCAACGCTGCTTTTACGCCTGCCGGACTTCCTTCGGTAAACAAACTGTCGGTAAATTCAATCAGTTTTAAATGAATTTCGAGTGCTTCGGCGTATTTTTGCTCCAAACACAAGCGTATCATATCGGAATAGAGGCGAGGCTGCGCATTTGCCGTAACCGAAATTGCGCCGCACGCGCCCAGCGACATGTGGGGAACAACAATAGAATCGTCGCCGCTGATAAGTAAAAAATCGGCAGGAACGCCACGTTTTATATAGGTAAATTGCTCCACCGACGGCGATGCTTCTTTTAGTCCGATAATATTGGGAATTTCGTTTGCAATTTTTATGGCTGTTTCTACTTCAACGTTACAGCCCGTGCGTGAAGGCACATTGTAGGCAATCACAGGCAGTTTCGATGCAGCGGCAACTTGTTTATAGTGTTCAAAAATTCCTCGTTGTCCGGGTTTATTGTAATATGGCGAAACCGAAAGTACGGCATCGAATTTTGTGCTGTCAATAGCTGAAATTGCTTTTACAACTTCGGCGGTACAGTTGCCGCCACAGCCCACTACTATTGGTTTGCGCTCGTTTACGTGTTGATATACAAATTCTAAAACTTCGGATTTTTCGTTTTCCGTGAGTGTAACCGGTTCGCCGGTAGTGCCAAAAACCACAATAAAATCCACGCCGCCCTTAATCACATATTCTATAAGATTTTTGAGCGCAGTGAAATCTACTGTATTTTCGTTTGTAAAAGGTGTAATTAAGGCTACCCCCGTGCCGGAGAATTTTTGCAATGACATATTATTTTTGTTTAAGAGAGGGCAAATATACACTAATTTGTTGGATTAAATAATCAATATTTTTTTCGTTTTTTATATCTATCATAAAATCGTAGAGCAGCGATTGGTTTAATCTGCCTATTTTAAACGATGCTTTCGATAATTGCACAATATATTCGAGCGGAAAATTTTGTTCCACACTCAAATCTATCAGCATGTCGAAGGGGGTGTTTATAAATTTTTCGAGTGTTTCGCTTTTTGCGGTGCCGTACCATGTAAAATCTTTTTTTGTAAAAATTTCGCTTGAAAAAACTTCGGTTTTGTGCAGTTGTTTGGTGTAGGTAGTTGAGCAAAAGCCCAAGAGTGTAATTTTTGTTTCGGCGTGTATTCCGGCAATAGTTTGCGTAAAATTTTTTATTTTTTGATTAACATAAAGCGGTTTTCCGTTGCTCAACGTGCCGGAATTATCATATATAATAGCAATATTCTGCGCCGTATCAAATGTGCTGACATGCAGTTTTCGCTTTGTTTTTTTTACACGCAATTTCAAAAAATAGCGACCAAAACGTTCTTGAAGGAAATTCATTTTACTCATAATGCAAAAATACAAAAAATTATAAATTATAAATTATGAATTGTGAATTATTTGCATTATTCCTCATTCTGTTTTAGCTTTGGCACTAAATTTCCTCTTTATAAAATGTATCGTGCTGCCAATTGGCAGGATTGTTTTCAATATAATTTGCAATATATTGATATTCATTACCATTACGAATAATGTGTTCGTGATAATTACGTTGCCATAATTTTTTATAAAATGGTTGCCAATCCAATGTTTTTACACCACGAATATAGAGAACGGTTACAATAGATTTGAATGCGTCCATCATATCGCCAATTGTTTTTTTGTTTTTATCGTTAACCGGTGTAGGGGCAATCCCTTGTGGTTGCCCTGTTCGTGGTTGTCCCGATTGTCCAAATTGTGTTTGCGTTTGCCCCGATTGCGTTTGTGATTGCCCAATTTCGGAAATATCACCGTTTTGAACAGGGCAACCACAAGGGATTGCCCCTACACCGCCGCCACCAACATTATCAACAATTTGAATAATACCATGAAAATGATTAGGCATCACAACAAATTCGTGTAATTCAATATTCGGAAAACGATTTTTCAAATCCACCCATTCTTTTTCCACCATTTTCCCCGCATCATTCAAAATCATTTCGCCGTCAACAATTTCGCCAAATAAATGTTCTCGATTTTGTACGCATATCGTAACAAAATACATTCCTGCCTGCGAATAATCGTAACCTTTCAAACGAATACTGCGACGGTGGTGGATTTCGGGGTTGTATTTTGACATTTACAAATTTCTATGCTATTTTTCTTCATCACATTTTAAACATTTACAAACATATATTCTTTTAGAAGCGTAAGCCTCTCCAGCAGAATCATCAGGAATTTCTATTAAATAGGAATTCCAATCATGTTGCTCTTGTCCACAACGCTTACATATACAACCGTCCCAGTCATGATTCCCTATTCTACCACATCGTTCACATTTACAGCCATTCCATTTATGACCAAATAAACATTTTAAATTCATAACTTTCTCTTTTTAAGTCCCCATTTCGAGATGATTTATACTAAATTCGTTGTTTTTTACGTCGTTGTCTGCTGTGCTGTCGCCCGCTTGCCGTACAAAATATACGCAATATACAAACTTTTCGGATTATACAAAACAATTTCCCACAAAAAAAGCCCTTCCAAAGAAGAGCTTTTTCCACAAATAAATCAAAAACCTTAAATTTTATAAAATCCCAAATCTTTTACGCTTGATTTCTCAATGTAAGCCAAACGTTGTTTGTTTTCGCTATACACAAGTTTTATGAATATTTCTGCCGATTCGGCAAAGCAATCGCAACGGTTAGCGTCGATTACCAACAAATGACTTGTTTATCTATTCATCATATTTTGTCAATTTCCTCTTTTGTTAAATTTGTCAGTTTTTGTATTTGTTCTATTGTTAATCCTAATGCTTTTGCATTTTTAGCAATTTTCAACCTCTCTTTTGTTTCTCCTTTTATTTCTCCTTTTATTTCTCCGTCGGTAAAGGCGGTTTTTATTTCGCTGTTTTTAATGCGAGTAGCTTCTATTTGGTTGTTGTATCGCCTTTTTTCTGCATCGGTAAGATTGTCGTACACCAACACTTTACGAGCTTGGTCTAAACCTTGTGCTGTGAAATCGTCTTTTATTGCGTTATTTTTTAAGTAGTACATCCATTCGTCAAAAGTATCTTTGGCAACATCATTAAAGTTTTTTACTTTTAGAATGTAATATTCGGGGTAAAGTTCGCCAATACTTTCTTTGTTGTAAAGGCTGCGCTGTTTTTCGCTCAATTGCAGTTCTTCGTGCGTGTGAAGTCCTGTGAAACGAGTAGTGCCGTGATATATATAGTCGTTACCTTTTCCCAAGTCGAAATACACAATGTTTATTGAATAAACCTTGCGCACTTTATCGTAATTATCGCTTTCGTGAATATATTCGGTTATAGATTTACTCACGCCATAAAGCATTCTTTGAAAATAATCGTATTCACTAAAAAATTGTAATTCTATGATTACGAGTTCTTTATCGTTGTCTTCAACAAACAAATCTACCCTGTTGTATTTGTCATTTTCGTCCTGCTGATTGCCTTCGCTTTCGGCAATGCTTTTTATTACGATTTTACGGCGCAACAATTCACTCAAAAAGCCTTCCAATACACCAAAATTAGCTTTGTTGCGAAGTAAACGTTTCAACGCCCAATCAAAAGAAATCATGCTGCGGGTTGACATAGTGGTATAGTTTTAAAATTCAACCACAAAAATATGATAATTTTATCAATAATCCAATTCATTCAAAACAAAAAAAATCCCACTCTCCAAAGAAAGCAGGATTTTCCACAAATAAATCAAAAACCTTAAATTTTATAAAATCCCAAATCCTTAACGTCGGATTTCTCAATGTACGCCAAACGCTGTTTGTTTTCGCTATACACAAGTTTTATGAATATTTCGGCTGAATCTTTAAAGCAATCGCAACGGTTAGCGTCGATTACTAACAAATGACCCATAACAATATTTCCTGCCATTTCAACCAGGCGGCGTGCGTGGAAGTCAATATATTCATTGTTTTTCTCGGCTTTTACCATTTCTACGGCTTTTGCGTAATCGGCGGTCATACACGCTAATTTTTCACGCAAATAATCGAAATGTGCATTTACCGGCTCGGCTTCGTAGGCTTTAATTTGGTTCAAATAACCGCCTGTGGTTACGCCGCGAATAGCCGCCACAACCTGCAATTGCGATGTTCCCTCGTAAATAGAAGTAATACGGGCATCACGGTAAATTCGCTCAATTGGGTAATCTTTCATAAATCCCGAACCGCCGTGTACTTGCAATGAATCATACGCCAACGAGTTAGAATATTCACTCGAAGTTAATTTTACAAGCGGAGTGAAAATATCTGCCAATTTGCTGTACACACGTGCATCGGCTTTTTCTTCGGCTGTCAAATCACGTTTTTTCGCAAGCATATCGTAGGCTTTGTACACATCTACAAAACGCGATGTTTCGTACAACAACGAACGAACAGCTTCGGTGCGCACTTTCATATTGGTAATCAATTCATACACAGCAGGAAACTGAATAATTGGTTTGCCAAATTGTTCACGCTCGTGTGCGTAAGCCAATGCCTCGCGGTAAGCCGCCTCGCAAAGTCCAACCGATTGAGCGCCAATACCCAAGCGAGCACCATTCATAAGGAACATTACATATTTAATAAGTCCCATTCGGCGGTCGCCGCAGAGTTCGGCAGGAGCATTTTTGAATACCAATTCGCAGGTTGGCGAACCTTTGATACCAAGTTTGTTTTCCAAACGGCGAACAATCACTGCTTTATCGTTACGGTCGTAAATGAACAATGACAAGCCGCGAGCATCGTTTGTACCTTCTTCGGAACGGGCAAGTACAAGGTTTACGTGCGCATCGCCATTGGTAATAAAACGTTTTACGCCGTTCAAAATCCACGTTTTTTTCGCTTCGTCGTAGTGAGCTTTCAATTGCACTGCGCCAAGGTCGGAACCTGCGTCCGGCTCGGTTAAGTCCATTGCGGCAGTTTCGCCTGCGCACACACGAGTTAAATATTTGGTTTTCATTGCCTCGTCGCCAAATTCCAAAATAGTTTCGGCGCAATCCTGCAAACCAAAAATGTTACAAAATGCCGCATCGGCACGAGCAACAATTTCACCCGACATAATATATGGTACGGTTGGTAAATTCAAACCGCCATATTGACGCGGCAGCGACATTCCCAACAATTCCGCTTTACGGAAAGCGTCCAATCCTTGTTGCGTTCCTTGTGCATATACCACTTCGTTGTCCACAATTTTCGGACCTTCGTGGTCAACCGATTCTGCCAAAGGCGAAAGCAAGTTGGCACTAATATCGCCTACGATTTCCAATACTTTGTCGTAGCTATCGAGCGCATCTTCAAAATCTTGCGGAGCATAGTCAAATTTGTCTTTTTCTGCAAAGTTGTCTTCTTTCAACTTCACTATTTTTTGCATCAGAGGGTGCTCCAAATGGAATCTCAGTGCTTTATTATCTGAATAAAAGTTTGCCATAATTCTAAATATTAATTAGTTGATGAAATTTATCTGGATTGCTTCGTTCCTCGCAATGACGCTCTTTGGGAAGTTTGCACAAAGTCTCAAAAGAGCGTCATTGCGAGCAGAGCGAAGCAATCTATTTTTTACTTATTTAGTGTTTTGTTTGTAATATTTAACCATTTTTGGAAGAACTTCGTTCAAATCGCCCGAAATTACGTAATCGGCTATGGTATTAATTGGTGCAAGCGGGTCGTTGTTAATCGAAATCACGATTGACGATTCTTGCATACCTGCGGTGTGTTGCACTGCACCCGAAATACCGCACGCAATGTACAATTTTGGTCGCACCGTTACACCAGTTTGCCCTACTTGACGTTCGTGTTCCACAAAACCCGAATCCACAGCAGCACGAGAACCGGCAACTTCGCCACCCAAAACTTCGGCTAAATCATACAATAATTTGAAATTTTCTTTTGAGCCCACGCCGTAACCTCCGGCTACAATCACTTGCGCAGCTTTTAAGTTTACTTTGCTTTTTTCAATTTCACGCTCAATAATTTTTACTACAAAATCGGCATCGTTCAAAATCGAAACATCGAATTTTTTAACTTCGCCTTTATAATTTGCGTCAAAAATTTCTTTTTTCATCACGCCTTCACGCACGGTTGCAATTTGCGGACGCGTGTCGGGGTTAATGATTGTTGCAATAATATTTCCACCAAACGCAGGACGAATTTGATACAACAAATTTTTATATTCCTGTTTCGTTTTCGGGTCAGTGTGGTCGCCAATTTCAAGACTTGTACAGTCGGCTGTAAGACCACTTCCGGTAGTTGAGCAAATGCGCGGAGCTAAATCGCGTCCCACCGATGATGCACCAAAAAGTGCAATTTCAGGTTGCTCTTGTTTAAATATTTCGCATACAATTTTATTGTGCGGCAATGTGGTGTAGGGTGCCAAACGTTTGTCGTCTGCCACGTGCAACACATCTACTCCGAATGGAAATAATTCTTTTTCCAAACCTGCTAAGTTAGACCCAATAGCAATAGCTTCGAGTTTTTTTCCAAGTTGGTTAGCCAATTTTTTACCTTTGGTAAGCAATTCCAAACTTACATCGGCAACGGCTCCATCTTCTATTTCTATATATACAAAAACGTTATTCACGGTATTTCTGTTTTAAAATTAATACTATTACTATTATCCTATTGTGTGATTTGAAATCAATTCTTTCATCAAATTGTCCATATCGGCATCGCTTGGCGTGAGTTTCACACTTTCTTTTGCTGTCAAAACTACATTTTCAATAGTTTTCACTTTCGTAGGCGAACCTGTTAAGCCCAAACAATTAAAATCGGGATTCAAATCATTTGCCGACCATTCGGTAATGGTAAGCGATGGGCTGGTTTTATACAAATTCACGTACGATGATTCAGTTTCCTGCATTTCGCTCAACGTTTTTGCGTGTTTGTTTTTCATTGTCAATTTAGAATTTCTAAATCTGCATTCTGCTGCCGAACTGTGAACAGTTACAACGCAAGGCATTGGAGCCTCAACAACTTCAATACCACGTTCCAAACGGCGTTTTACACGGATTTTTCCGTTCGTAATGCTTTGAATTTCTTCGGCGTATGTAATTTGCGGAATACCAACTTTATCGGCAACTTGCGGACCAACTTGCGCAGTATCGCCGTCAATTGCTTGACGACCGGCAAGAATTAAATCGAAAGGAGCAAGTTTTTTCGCCGCAAGGCTCAAAGTGTACGATGTTGCAAGCGTATCGGCTCCTGCAAATGCACGGTCGGTAACCAAATAACCACCGTCGGCACCACGGAACATTGCCTCACGAATAATTTCGGCAGCTCGCGGAGGACCCATTGTAACTATTTCTACGGTTGTTCCCGGAAATTTGTCTTTCAAACGCAATGCTTGTTCCAAAGCGTTCAAATCTTCCGGATTAAATATGGCAGGCAGAGCTGCACGGTTCACAGTACCATCGGGCTTCATTGCATCTTGACCCACATTGCGGGTGTCAGGTACTTGTTTAGCTAAAACTAAAATTTTTAATCCCATTTTCGTTTTTCGTTTATAAATTTAAAGTGGCAAAAGTATAAAATAATTATGAATTATAAATTATTAATTGTGAAATATTTTTCTGTGGTGTGTTACTCTCCTACAACAGTAACAGTTTCATTATCTACACATGGTTTGAAAAATAAATGTTTTTAATCAATATTTCTGTTTGGTTATCTTCGGCAGAAAACTCAACAGTGCAAATATTTTCAATGTCGATGTGTTTTTGCCCGTTTTTAAGGTAGATGTCGTCGAAAAAAGCATCAATGTGTGTTAATGCGTTTCTCACTAATGAGTAATTAAAAGCCCTTTTTGGCATATCGCTTCCGTAGTGATAAACACGATAACCTTCAAAATATCTGCCTATTGCATCACTTGCAATATCGCTGATAATAACTCTTTTAGAAGCCATATTTTTTTGCAATATTATCAAAAACTTCATCTACTGTACGTCCACAGTCAAATTCGGCTCGTTCTTCGGGCGTAAAACCCCACACGATTTTGGGTTTTTCAATTATTCCCTCGGCAATAAGCCGTTGTTGCTCGCGCTTGTATTGTTGTAAAATTTCGTAAGTCAACACTTCTTCTTTTTGCTGTTTAGGCGAATACTTTGCAAATGAATTCGATGTGCGTGTTTCGTATGCAACCGCCGGTTCTTGCACACAATTTGGCGTTTCTTTTGGAATTTTGTATTGTTTCATATTATTTTGTGTTGTTAAATTGGGGGCTGAACACTTCGATTACAAAGGTACGAAAAACATTTTTTAAAATTTATTTTTCTTGCGAAAGTTTATCTATTTCCTCCGCAAAAACCGCCAAATAGTCCCCAATCCCACCTTTTTCCCATACATCAACAATCCCGATTTATACATACGGGCAGCAAACCACATACTTGCCCAACACGAGATTACGAGTATAAAAGCCGACAAAATCACCTGCCAATACGGAACGCCAAAAGGCAAACGCGCCATCATGGCAATGGGTGCGGTAAATGGTACGAACGAAAGCCATTGCGCAAGCGCACCTGCCGGATTGACAATAATTGCATTGAGCAAAATAATGCTGAGAATGAGCGGTAAACTCACCGGAATTATAAATTGTTGTGTGTCGCTATCGTGGTCGAGCAGTGCGCCGATGCCGGCAAAAATGCCGCCATACAATAAATAACCGGCAATGAAAAAGAAAATAAATGCTGTGAACATTACGCCCCAATTCACGCCTTCGAGTGTGTGAAATACATCAATTACATAATCAAGTTGTGTAGAATTGGCGGTAAATTGCGCAGCAGTATTGCCCGCTTCCAACGATTGTGCAAGTTCGGGTAGGGGAGTTGGGTTGTAAATTTCGGGAAAAATCAATTTTTGCGCAGCGGTAACAATGGCAAAACTTAGGACAATCCACAACACAAATTGCACAAGTCCCACAAGGCAAATGCCAAGAATTTTCCCGGACATAAGTTGTATAGGTTTTACGGAAGAAACTATGACCTCGACCACTCGATTGCTTTTTTCTTCAATCACGCCGCGCAGCACCAGCACGCCGTACATAAACACAAAAAAGTAAATCATAAGAGCTGCCGCCACCGCCATAAGCGATTTTTTTGTAAGCGACGTTTCTTCGTCAATGTATTCGCCGTCTTTTGTCCATTTTTGCACGCCAATGCTTACCGGTGTGCGCACTCGTTTAATTGTTTCGGGCGAAACATTTTCTTTTACCAATGCCATATATTCCAAATCGCGGCGCAAAACGTAACCGGTGTAGGCTTTCAGCGCATTGTCAATCCACACGTTGGAGTAAATTATTGCAGTATTCGATGTATATATATTATAAGGAATAAACAGCACCGCATTGAAACCCGAATTGTCGAAACCTTTACGAATTTCCTCAACCGTAACTTCGGTTACAATCGTAAATCGGTAATTTTCAAAGTCTTTAATCGTTTCGCCAAGTATATGCGTTTCGTCGATAATTGCAACGGTGCGAATTTGATTTTTTTCCATTTTTTGCAACCACAGCGGCACAATCAACATACCGGCTATAAGCAATGGACCTACAATGCTCATAATTATAAATGAGCGGTTTTTGATGCGGGAGGTGAATTCGCGTTTGAAGATATGGGTTATTATATTCATTGGTGGTTTATTTGTAGGGGCAATCCCTTGTGGTTGCCCTGTTAGATATTTAATTGATATTCAGTTGATATTCGATAGATATTCGGTTGATTTACCCCCAACCCCCTAAAGGGGGCTTTGTTCGGTGGAAGTGTTGTTGTTCAGGTCTTTTCGGTTCTAAAGCCCCCTTTAGGGGGTTGGGGGTGGTTTTTGGTTATTCATTGATATTCGTTGTTTTAATTAAAACCTAATTTACACCTAATTTACACCTAATTTTTTACAAAATAACCTAAGTAACAGAAATCTTTCTTAAAAGTAACCTAATTACCTGATTGAATTATGTAATCAGGTTGGGCGTGGCGTAGCATTTGGGGTTACTTAGGTTGTTTTGTTTGTAAAATTAGGTCAAAATTAGGTTGTTTTTGATTAAAATTTATTCTTTCTTTGCAAAAGAAATTTATACGACTATCTAACTATTGCTGAATTGTTGCGGGTTTTATAGTCGTTTTCTTTTGTTTATTTTTCTTTTTTAGTTTTTTAATTTTCGTTATTGAACCTACGACATCCACAAGACGTGGGCTCGCATAGCCGGTCATCACAATATTAGCAAATTTTATGTTTTCGTCCGGTTTCATTTGTACCACAAAATTTCGTTCACTACCTACGGTTCTTTCTTGTGTGTAGTACGTAGCTAATTCGAATACAAGAACCGTTTCCGGACTTTTTACATTCAACGACCAAGAACCATCATCGTCCCATACTATAGTTCCATTTTTTGTACCTTTCTCATAAACCGTCGCTCCAATAAGTCCCCTCCCAGCAGTATCGGTCAGTTTCCCCGAAACCTCAATACTGCCAATTTGAGAACCAACAGTTTCTATTTTCCTATTATCAACAGAATTAATAATCGTATCGTTCATTGGCGTTTGCGCCGCACAAGTCCCCACCACACCAAGCGAAATTCCTGCAATGGTAACCACCTTGCCAAGCTGTTGGCGGCGACGCAACTCATTTTCCAAGTAGCGCACTTCTTCCTCGCATTTTGGGCACGTGCCCGCACATTCGCCTTTAAAATTACATTCCGAAGTTATGTATTCTATGTCGTTTTTCGCGGCAATTTGTGTGCGGATTTGTTTTAGGATTTTGCAGGTTTGTTTTCCTTTTGTCATGGTTTTTGTTTTTTTTTCGTATGGCGTTGCCATACGCTAATGATATAAGGCTTTCAGCCTTTTGATGTTATCTACTGTTGTTCTTCCGGTGGTGGTGCTATTCCCATAAGCGGCGGTTCATAATCTGTTGTGTCTCGTACATATTTTGTTGTGTCATTTACATTTTTCGTTGTATCTCTTATTGTTATGTCGTCTTCCAATGGGTCGTTGGGTTTTCCCTGCATAATACACGCCGACATCGACAATGTCATTCCCAACGATACGCCTGCAATGGCTACTTTTTTTCCAAAATGTTTGCGTTTATGCAATTCATTTTCCAAATACTGCAATTCCGCATCGCATCGTGGGCAACTGCCTTTACATTCGCCCTCAAAAGTACATTCCGAAGTTTCGTAGTCAATCTCGTTTTCTTTCGCAATTTGCAGACGAATTTCTTTTAGTTGTTCGCAAATTTCTTTTCCAGCCCCCCTAAATCCCCCCTTAATGGGGGACTTTTGGTTGTGGTTTAATTCGTTAGTTTTGTCCATTTTTGTAAAAATTTACATGTTTTGCACTGCTCCAAGTCCCCCTTGAGGGGGATTTAGGGGGCTGACTTTTTCTATAAAAATACTATTCATATCAGGAATAACCGGTTCAAACGAAACAACACTGCCAAACTGCGTGCAATGGCGTATCACATCATTTGCAGTGCAATTGTCGAGTAATTCCAACACAAATTCGCTGTGAGAATTCTGTTTTTGCTGGTCAATAATTTTGTACGATGTATTGAGCGCAAGCATTGGCGTATCAACGTAACCTGAAAATGTAATGCGGTATTGATTTCGTGCAAAACTTTGGCGAATTTCCGAAAGTTTTCCGTCGAGAATTTTTTCCGATTTATTGAGCAAAACAATGCTGTCGCACAATTCTTCAACGGAATTCATATTGTGTGTCGATAAAACTATGGTCATTCCTTCGGCTTTCAAACGCAAAATTTCTTCTTTCAATCGTTGCGCATTCACAGGGTCGAAACCGCTAAACGGTTCATCGAGTATCAGAATTTTTGGTTTGTGAATAACCGACACTATAAATTGAATTTTTTGTTGCATTCCTTTCGACAATTCTTCCACTTTTTTGTTGTCCCAATTGTGAATTTGCAAGCGTTCTGTCCAAAAATTAAGTTCACGCATGGCATCGTGCCGGCTCATGCCTTTGAGTGCTGCAAAATAAAAAATTTGCTCGGCAACTTTCATTTTTTTGTACAATCCCCGTTCTTCGGGCAAATAGCCCATGCGATACACATCGGTAGCCGAAAGCGGTTGCGAATTGATGGTAATACTGCCGCTATCGGCATTGAAAATTTGATTTAAAATGCGAATAAACGTAGTTTTTCCCGCTCCATTCGGACCAAGCAAACCGAAAATTTCGCCTTCGGAAATAGACAAACTCACATTGTTCAATGCTCGATTGCCTGCAAATTCCTTTGAAATATTGTGTGCACAAATCATAGTAGGAGTTAGGTATTAGGAGTTAGGAATTAGGGGTTAGGTTTGTAGGTTTGTAGGGACGATGCCTATGTGCTCGCCCTTTTAAGTGATTAGTTATTGATATTCAATAGATATTCAATAGATATTCATTGATATTTTTCAGTTATTCAGTGACTCCGTTATTCAGTTACTCAAAATTTGTACGCAAACCCGAACGCTATAATTTGCCGGTATTGATTAGGATTGTCGGTAAGTTTTACCGAATGGTCGTAAATATATTGGTTGCTAAACATAAATGTTAAGTGTTTATTCACTTTGAACATCAATTGATTATCCCAATTTACTTTTGTGTTACATTTCACTTTATCGAGAAAAGGATTGTCGCCTCTTAAATTGTAATTAAAAAATACATCGAGTTTGGTTACAAATATCACATTTTTCAGAATTTCCCAATTCCAATTGCTTTTTTGGAACATAAATCGTGTGTAACCACCATATTCGAATAAAAAATATTTGCCCGGATCCACGTCAAAAGCTCCAATGCTGGAAAGTGCCGAATCTGCCACAAAAGTCAAGCGAGCACTCAGCGGCGATACAAATAAACTTAAATTTGCATTCGGGTTATAATCCATACCAATAGCGGCAATTAAGTTTGCCGGTGCAAAAAAGCGAGAAATAATATTGTACGTTGTATCACTTGTATATTTTTTTCCTTCAAGCATTTGGGTTCTAAAATCGACAAGACCGGCATAGAAAAAATCTTTGTAGGCACGTTGCCCGTATTTTGAGTTAAAAGCCAACCGGTCGTTGGTTTTACTGCTTATTTTGCCTTGACGCACACCGCCCAAAGCTGCTGCTGCACTATTTTCCCACACAAATTTTGGTTTGCGCAAATTGGCAAATAGCGCCGCATTGCCTTCCATTCCGAGTGAGTTTTCGCCACCGGCAGCCCAATTTGCGAGGTATGTATTGGCTATATTTAACGAAGTTAAACCCGAAAATTTCCAACCATAAACGGTGTCGGCAGTAGTTTTTGTGCGTAGTGCTTTTTCTGTGTCGGCATCGGCAACTTGTGCGGTGAGCGTTCCGCTTACTATTGTGAAAATGCTTGTGAAAATGAGTGTTTTTTTCATGGGATTAGGGATTTTGTTTATTTGGTTATGTGTTTATTTGGTTATGTGTTTTTGTGTAGGGGCGAAATATTTTTCGCCCTTACAATGTTTAAGCGTTTTTGAAATCTCATTAAACCAATCATTAAATTTTCGCAGGTGCTCGTTGTACGACATATAACCAGAATTCTCGGCTTTGGCAACCATTGCCCGATAATCTTCTATGCTTATTTTGCTGTCATTGTTCATTGTTAATTATTCATTGTTCATTGTCTTTTTAAACAAATACGTCTTCGTTTCCGTCCCACTCGCAAGCCGTCGAATATTTTTGCGATGCGTAATAATAAGTAGTATTGCAACCACAATTGAAAATATTTGCAACGAAAGTTGATACGGTTTAATTATACCGGTTAAAATAATAATAGGAAACGACAATCCGGCGCACAGCGAGCCGAGCGAAACATAGTGAAACAAAGCTAACACTACGGCAAATATACCAAAAGCTATCAATGCCGGAATGGGCGCAATAGCAAGTGTTACGCCAAGCAAACAGGCAACGCCTTTGCCACCTTTAAATTGAGCAAATACGGGGAAAATATGCCCCACAACCGCCGCTGCGCCAAAAAGTAACTGCAAGGTTACATACGCATCGCCTTCGGGGCAATGTGGAAAAAACCTAATGAGAAAATAGGTTGCCGCAAAGGCTTTGAGCAAATCAATAATAAACACCGGTATGCCTGCTTTTTTACCCAAAACTCGAAAAGTGTTTGTAGCTCCTGCATTTCCGCTGCCGTGTTCACGTACATCGGTATTGAAAAACGCTTTTCCTATCCACACGGCACTTGGAATAGACCCAAGTAAATACGCCCCAATTGTAGCAAGTAGTACAAAAAGTATGTCCATAATGTATTCAAAATTGTTTGTGCAAAAGTATACATTAATTAATAATTAGTAATTAATAATTATGAATTGTTACTAACAGTTAGTGAACGAGGGATTAGGAATTAGGAAACGAGGGATTAGGAGACGAGGAAACAAGGAAAACGAATACTCCAATCCCTCGTCAACTTGTCTCCTCGTTCCCTTGTCAACTAACTTACGTGTTACTCGTAAATTCACTATGTTTTAGCATTTTATTAACTGTAAAATTTTGAACACACTGTTTTTTATGTAGTTTTGCATTCCGGTTTTTCGGAAAAGAGTCTTATAAAAAAACGATTAAAAAAATGGTTAAACAACAAAGTATAGAATTAGAACAAGCAGTTGTTCGTTTTTCAGGAGATTCCGGCGACGGAATGCAATTAACAGGAAGTTTGTTTTCCAGTATTTCGGCTGTGTTGGGGAATGAAATATCAACATTTCCCGATTTTCCGTCGGAAATACGCGCTCCTCATGGAGAAATTGGCGGTGTTTCGAGTTGTCAGGTACACGTAGGTTCCGGTAAAGTGTATACTCCGGGCGACCAAGCCGATATTTTGGTGGCTATGAATCCGGCAGCATTGAAAGTAAATGCAAAAGATGTAAAAAAACATGGTGCAATTATTTATGATGTTGATTCATTTGAGAAAAAGGATTTGGAAAAGGCAACATTTACTACCGATAATCCTTTTGCAGAACTCAATATTTCCGATACAATACAACTCATTCCATTGCAATTGACTACGCTTACCAAAGAATCACTCAAAGATTCGGGCTTGGACAACAAAGCTATAGTGCGTAGTAAAAATATGTTTGCCTTAGGTTTGGCGTGCTGGCTTTTCAATCAGCCTATGGAACAGGCAATTCACTTGTTGGAAACGAAGTTTAATGACAAACAATCGCTTTTAGCGTCGAATATAAAAGTATTGACCGATGGTTATAATTATGGTAACAATCTTCACTTAACGCTTTCGCGCTTTATTGTCGATAAATCGCACGATGTGCAAAAAGGTCGTTACACCAGCATCAACGGAAACACGGCAGCGGCTTATGGTTTGATAGCGGCAGCCGAAAAAGCGGGATTACCGTTGTTTTTGGGTTCTTACCCTATAACGCCGGCTACCGATATTATGCAAGAATTGGCAGCTCGCAAAGACGTAGGCGCAAAAGTGGTGCAAGCCGAAGACGAAATTGCCGGTATTACAACAGCTATTGGCGCAGCCTTTGCCGGAAATTTAGCAGCAACCAACACGTCGGGTCCCGGATTGGCACTGAAATCAGAAGCAATAGGTTTGGCAGTTATGGCAGAATTACCGTTGGTAATTGTAGATGTGCAACGCGCCGGTCCATCAACCGGAATGCCCACAAAAACCGAGCAAACCGATTTATTGCAAGCTCTTTACGGCAGAAACGGCGAATGTCCGGCTGTGGTAATTGCGGCAAGCACTCCGGCAAATTGCTTTCACTATACTTATATGGCAAGCAAAATTGCGTTGGAACATTCCACACCGGTAATTGTACTTACCGATGCTTTTATTGGTAATGGAAGTTCGTTGTGGAAATTGCCGAAATTGGCAGAATTGCCGGCGATTAAACCAAATTTTGTAAAACCCGATATGCAAGGTTGCAAAGTAACTGCCCGTGATGAGGTTACAAAAGCTCGCTATTGGAGTTTCCCCGGCATGGAAGGATTTTTGCATCGCAATGGCGGTTTGGAAAAAGATTACGACAAAGGAAGTATTTCTACCGAAGCGCGCAATCATGAAAAAATGGTAAAAACCCGCGCCGCAAAAATTGATTATATAGCTAACGTGATTCCCGATGTGGAAATTGTAGGCGATAAAGATGCCGACACGTTGGTAATAGGCTGGGGAAGTACCGTAGGACATTTAACAACTGCTGTTGAGGAATTGAACAAAAAAGGCAAAAAAATGGCTTTGGCACAATTTACTTATATCAATCCGTTGCCAAAAAATGCCGCAGAAGTTATTCGCAAGTACAAAAAAGTAGTGGTGTGCGAATTAAATACCGGTCAATTTGCAACGTATTTGCGTTCGCAGGTGCAAGGAGTTGAATTTTTGCAATGCAATAAAATACAAGGTCAGCCATTTACTGTTGCTGAGTTGGTTGAGAATTTAATGTGCCAATAAGTGAATGTGCCAATATGCCAATAAGGTAATACGACAATGTGCAAATGAAGCAATAAAACAATAAGATAATAAAATAATGAAATAATACGCCATGAGACAATAACAAAATATGCTAATGAGTAATTGGCATATTGGCATATTGAAAAATTGGCACATTTTAAATACCATGGAAACAAAACAATATACCGCAAAAGATTTTAAAAGCGACCAATCAGTACGATGGTGTCCCGGCTGTGGCGACCACGCCCTTCTTAATGTATTGCAAAAATCAATGGCAGAAATAGGCGTTGCGCCTCACGAAACAGCCGTAATTTCGGGCATCGGTTGCTCTTCCCGTTTACCGTATTATGTGAACTCTTATGGTTTTCACACCATTCACGGACGTGGAGCAGCAGTAGCTACCGGTGTAAAAGTAGCCAACCCAAAACTTACCGTGTGGCAAATTACCGGCGACGGCGACTGCTTGGCAATTGGCGGCAATCATTTTATTCACAGCGTTCGCCGCAATGTTGATATGAATGTATTGTTGTTCAACAACCAAATTTATGGTTTGACCAAAGGACAATACTCGCCAACATCGAAAAAAGGACTTATAACAAAATCGTCGCCGTTTGGCACGGTGGAACAGCCATTTCGTCCGGCAGAATTGACATTTGGTTCTCGTGGAACATTTTTTGCCCGCACGCTTGATGTTGATTTGAAAACCTCGCAATCGGTATTGACCGCCGCCGCTCTTCACAAAGGAACTTCGGTAGTTGAATGTTTGACCAACTGTGTGATTTTCAACGATGGCGCACACGGCTGGCTGGCTGATAAAACCACTCGCGCCGATAGAAGCATAGTGTTGGAACACGGCAAACCAATGATTTTTGGCACAAACAGAGACAAAGGTTTAATGTTGGACGGCTTTAATTTAAAAGTAGTTACCATTGGCGAAAACGGCATTACCGAAAACGATATTTTAGTGCACGATGCACACTGCGAAGATTTTACCTTACAAATGAAACTTGCACTCATGGAAGGTCCCGATATGCCAATAGCAATGGGCGTAATTCGTGCGGTAGAAGCAGAAACCTACGATGCTGCCGTAGAAAATCAAATACTTGAAATTCAAGCACAAACAACGATTAAAAATTTCGACGATTTGGTTGATAGTTTGGAGCAGTGGGAAATGTAATTTAGAGTATAGTTTTTAGAGTTTAGATATTAGAACGGTGAAAATTAATTTTTTTGCCGTTTTTTTTATTTTTACCCGAATAGTAAAAAACATTTTGTTTAAAACATTTTGTTTAAAACATTTTGTTTAGTGAAAAAATGTAATATCTTTGTAGAAAATTATTGCTATGGAAGATTTTAATCCCTTTGTAACAAAAGGTTATGCATCGAAAGAGCTTTTTTGTGATAGAAAAAAAGAGCTAAAAAACTTATTGGATAATGCAAAAAATGGCTTAGATACTACACTTTTTGCTGACAGAAAAATGGGAAAAACAGGTTTGATTTATCGTTTTTTTGATTATTTGGGAGAAAAAAACAGTGAATTTGCGAATGTTTATGTTGATATTTTTTCTTCGCGTTGTTTAGACGATTTTGTGCGCTTGCTTTCGGAAGCAATTCTGCGAAAATATCCCGAAAAAACTTCGTTTGGGAAAGCGTTTATGAAAATCCTTAAAAGTTTTCGACCGTTGATTTCCTACGATGCTGTTACCGGCGAGCCGCAAGTGATGATTTCGTATCAAAACGAGGCAGAAAAACACTATACTTTAAAAGGAATTTTAGATTTTTTAGAAACCAGAAACGTGCCGGTGGTGCTTGCTATAGATGAATTTCAGCAAATTACCGAATATCCTGAAACCAACATTGAAGCCTTGTTGCGCACCTACGTTCAGCAGGTTAAAAATATTCGATTTATTTTTTGCGGTAGCAAAACCTCGTTGATAACCGAAATGTTTTCGAGTATCAAACGTCCGTTTTTTAATTCCACAAGTTTTTTGCATTTAGATAAAATCGATGAAAAAATGTATTTCGATTTTATAAAAGATAATTTTGAAAAACACAAAAAAAAGATTGACGACGAAGCAATACAATTTATTTTAGAATGGACTTTGCGGCATACTTTTTATACGCAATTCATTTGTAATCAAACATTTAACATCTCAAAACGAACCGCCACGATAGTGGAAGTAAAACAAGCTTGCAAAAGCATTTTTCAGCAAAATGAAGCTGTTTTTTTGCAATATCGTCGTTTGCTTACACCTGCGCAATGGAATTTTTTGATAGCAACTGCCAAAGAAGAAATACTTGTGAAACCAACAGCTAAAGATTTTTTGATGAAACACAACATAGGTACGCCGGCACACGCAAAGAGACTTCTTAACGCATTGATTGATAAAGATTTAATTGTAGAAAAAATAACAAGAACAGAAACGAATTACTATCTTTACGACGTTTTCTTGCTGCGTTGGATGCAGTCGGTATATTGAATATGAGATTTTACGTGAGATAAGTAATGAAAAATAATTATTGTTATATTTTAAAAAATGGATTGCTTCGTTCCTCGCAATGACGCTCTTTTGTTGATTTGTGCTAACCCTCGAAAGAGCGTCATTGCGAACGAAGTGAAGCAATCCAGAAAACATATCATTAAATTTTACTGATTACTTAGTTAAACAATTCGGTGGAAATGAGAGTTTCTGCTGTTTTTTTATGTGTATATGAAAATTTCTGTTGAGTAAAATCTTATTCTTTTTGAAAATAATTTACAAAATGTTTGACTTTCGCCTTTGATTTTTTTACATTTGCATAATTAACTTCGTTGAGCCTTTCGGGGTTGTACCATAAAACCATAATGCCTATGAATTGAAAGCGCAATTAATACGCATATTTTAAAACATAATTGGAAGAAAGCGTTAGCTTTTATTTTGGTTCTGAAACTTAGGAACTTTCAAAAACCATATTTTAATTGGTCAAAAACCACAAGAGTAAGTAGTTGATGTTCACGCCGTTGGCGTGGACTACTTGTTTGTGGTAATGGTATCCTAAGACCTCAGAACCGAATAAAGTTTTGTCCCCGCCTTTTTTTATGTGCGTATCTGTTTTGAGGGACAAATAATTTATAAATTCTAAAACATCAACAAAAATGTGTAACAAACAAAAAATCAATAACATTAAAAATCTCAAAATCATGAAAAAAACATCAATTTTAGCAAGTTTGTTACTTGCAGTAAGTACAAGTTTTGCACAAGTAGAAGTGAATAAAACCACAGGGAATATGGCAATCGGTGCTGTGCCTAGTGCAAAATACAAATTATTTATAAAAAATAAAGTAGCCTCAACCGATAGTGTTGTTGGCTTGTATTCAACTGTGGAAAATACAGCTTCTTCGAGTCCTGTGATTGGGGCTTATTTCGAAAATACAAGTAATACCAATTCAATGACGTATGGAATGATAGTTAAAAATACAGCAAAAAACACTATGTATGGGGTTCGCGCCGAAACTACACAAAATGGTAGTTCCGGAAGTGTATATGGATTTTCGTCCCACACTATTAACAACAATGCGGGCTATATGAGTGGCGGTAGAGTGTTTGGTATTGCGTTGACTAGTACCGGCAACACGACTAGCGGAGGCGATGTATATGGCGTACATACCACCAATACAAATAAAAGTACGGCAAGTTCGGTGTATGGAGTGTATGCAACAGCACAATCAACTCAAACAGCACCATCTGTGTATGGCATTTATTCCTCTGTTGCAGGTGGTAATGACAATTATCGATATTCGGGTTATTTTACAGGCGGTAAAGTGGTGATTAACAGCGATTTGATTGTAAATCAAAAGTTGTTCGTTAGTGGTGCACAAATTACATCTGACGAACGCTTGAAAAGCGATATAAAACCATTAACAAAAGAAATAGATAAATTATATCAATTACAAGGAAAATCGTACAAAAAAGCAGCAATTGTTATTGATGCTCCCGATTCATTGTCGATAGCTTTGAGAGCAGAAAATAAGCAAGCTATTGTTAAAGATGTTGCCGAATTTGGTTATTTAGCGCAAGAATTAAAAGAAGTATTTCCCGAATTGGTAAGTATGGATTCTACAACCGGTTATTATGCGGTAAATTATATTGGTTTGATTCCTGTAATTGTGGAAGCATTGAAAGACCAACAAGTACAAATAAGAGAGCAACAAAAAATGATTGAAGCTTTGCAAAAAGAAAAAAACAATACTCTTAAATCAGCAGAAATAGAGGAAAGCGAAGCAATACAAAATATGTATCTTTCAGATAATGCTAATGTAGAAACATTGAAACTCTACCAAAATGCGCCAAACCCATTTAACGAACGCACAACGGTAAAATGCTACGTACCACAGCAAATTCAAAAAGTGCAATTATGCGTATACAACATGCAAGGCGTACAAGTACAATGTATAACTATTGTAGAACGTGGAAATGTTTCTATTGAAATAGAAGCTGGTGCACTTTCGGCAGGTGTTTACAGTTACGTATTGCTTGGCGATGGTGCTGCGAGTGAAACTAAACAAATGATTTTAACAAAATAAAAAAGAGAGGTGTATAATGAAAAAATTATTTTTCACATTTGTTGTGTTTTGTTTTGCATGGCAAGCAAATGCACAAACAGAATTTGCGCCAATAGGTGCTGAATGGCACTATAATTATTATGGGAATTATGGCTATTTTGATTACATTGTTTCCGAAAAAGATACAATTGTTGAGGGAAATAATTGTCGTGTTTTAAAGCAGTATTTTACCAATTCAAATATTGCAAACGAAACCTATATTATCAAACAAGAGCAAAACAAAGTTTATCATTATTATTACGACCAATTTAATTTGTTGTTTGATTTCGATGCAAAAGTAGGCGATACAGTAGAGTTTACATTTATGTATAAAGAATATGGTAACGAACTATCTAAAGATTCAGTTGTTACAATAAGGTATAGCGTTGAAAGCATTACAATTAATGCAAAAAACTTAAAAACATTTACAACAAAAGTTCTTAAAGAAGATACGTTTTTAAACAATGGGCTTCTTCCTTACACCTACGTGTATACGGAAAAAATAGGAGGAAATTGTATATTATGTAGTAATTATACATTTATGCCGATATTGAGCAATGCGATAACAGCAGAAGATAAATTTCAGTTTTTACGATGTTATTCCGATGCCGATTTTTCTTTTATTTCCAATAGATGGGCAGAAACATCGTTGCCTTGTAATTATTCTTATGCTACAAGTGTTGATATTCTTCAAGACAAAAATCTTATAATGTATCCAAATCCTTTTAATGAAACTGTTTTTGTGTTTGCAAGCAATGGCGGAAATATTGAAATACGAGATATTTTGGGCAATATTGTACATTGTTCGGAAGTATTGACCGGAATAAATGAAATATCTACAAGTCATTTTCGCAAAGGAATTTATGTAGTGAAAATTCAAAATAAAGATAATAGTGTTCAAATTTTTAAAATTGTTAAGTTATGAAAATGAAATATTTTACAACTATAGCGGCATTGTTTATTTTTACTGCCAATTTTGCATTGGCTCAAAATAAATATTCTTATTATATCCATATTCAAGATAAAGATTTCGTACCAACCGTTTCTAAATCAAAAGATAATGAGGGGTTGTTGAGTACAAATTCAAAAGTAACTTCATTTAATCAAATCCTTGAAAAACAAAGATTTTATACGTTTGAACAAGCCTTTCCAACAGCGCATACAGATTGGTTGCGAGAAGTATATTATATCGTATGTGATAATGATAATTTGGAACAAGATATGAAAGGATTTCAAAAAACAATTCCTTTGGTTGAGCAATTGTGTGAACCTGTTTTAGCAGGAGACATTCCCAATGACCCATATTATACACCTACATACAATACGGATTTAAATTTGATTAAAGCAAGTGAAGCATGGGAAATTGCAAAAAATTATCCCAAAGTAAATGTTGCTATTACCGACACGTATTTTGACCCATCTCTTGAAGATTTATCGTTTACTTTGGTAGGAGGGAGCAATAATGATGTAACTAATCGACATGGAACTTTTGTGGCAACTCGGTGTTGTGCCATAAACAATAATTGGAAAGGTATAGCGTCAAGCGGTGGTTATAATTCTAATTTGTATGTTTCGACACAATGGGGGCAAGATGCTGAAGTTTTACGGTTAGCACAATTAGGGTATAGAATAATAAATTGTAGTTGGCATAATCGTTGTTCTTACTCATCTACTCAAAACGCTCTTTATGACGAAATACGAAATATTCATAATACAGTTGTTATTTTTAGTGCAGCAAATGGAATTGGATACTGTGATGGCGGAAAGGTTTATCCTGCATCGTACGCATCGTGTGTCTCAGTTACAAGTGTTGGACACAAGAATAATAGAGGAACGTTAGAAAATGGTATTCCAACGAACTGGAAAGATGTTCATGAGCGTGTAATAGGAGCACCTAATGATTCGGTGCGTCCTACTCATCAACACAATGATGCTGTTGATATTTGTGCTCCCGGATATGAAGTATTTGCAATAAGACCAAATAATAGTTATGAATTTGGCACAGGCACTTCGCATGCTGCACCGCAAGTAGCAGGAGTTGCTGCTATGATACTTGCAATAAATCCTAACCTTACAGCAAACGAGGTTGTTGCTATTTTAAAAAATACTGCTGATGCTTCTATTTATAATATTCCCGAAAATGTGAAATACAGAGGAATGCTAGGAACAGGACGCTTAGATGCTTATGCTGCTGTTCAAGCGGCTCTATCAACAATATGCACAGCTCCAACTGTCAATTTCACCAATCAAACCGTAACAACAAATAAAACAGTTACTGCACCGTGCGACATCAACGTTCAAAACGTAGAAGTAAAACCGGGCGCTACATTAATTCTTGAAGCCGGAGAATCAACTAAAATACCGGGTGGTTTTAAAGTGGAATTAGGTGCAGGATTGAAAATACAGTAAAAATCAATAGATAAAAAGCGACTGAAATTTGTTTTCAGTCGTTTTTGTATATCGTATTTTTCAATTCATCTTTTTTCCACACCAAAAAAAATTATAACAGAATAAATTATGAAAAAAGCATTTATATTATTTTTGTTTGTTGTTTCCTCTATGTGTTTGGTGGCACAAACAACAGAACCAATTTTCAGTAAAAAAAGTAGCTGGATTGAGGTTTTTGCCGATTGTGGTACGTTTGATATTTTTACATATAAAATAGAGGGCGATACCGTGATTAACGATAATATCTATTCAAAACTTTTCCTAAATAATGAATATTTTTCCGCATTGCGAGAAACTGAAGATCATAAAGTGTATGTGTGTTTTTCTGACGATTATTCTGAGACAAGAGACTTCCTTGTGTATGATTTTGACTGGCAGCCAAACGACACCTTATATCATGACAATATGCGTTGCGATAGTATTATACATGTAATATTAAACAATGAAATTGATTCTATGCAACTTCTAAACGGAAAATATTACCAATATGCGAATGGCTATAGAGGAGAATTTGCAGATTGTTGGCATCATGTAGGAGATACTATAATAAAAGGTATAGGAGATACGCGTGGGTTTTTCTATTCAATATCTGATATTTCTACCTGTGGCTCACATGATTTACTCTGTTTTTACATAAATGATATGTTGGTTTATAGTAATCCTAAATACAATTATTGTAATACAAATTCTATAACTATAAATTCTGCAATTGATACTAATGTTCAAATTATAGTATATCCAAATCCTTCAAATGATGTGGTAATTGTGGAATTTCCGGAAAATGTAAATATTGAAACATTTACAATTTTTGATACTAAAGGCTCTGTGATTAAGACGTACGACGTAAAAGGAAAACGTACAATTGAAATTCAAAATCTTGCAAAAGGTGTGTATATATATTCTGCCATTACGGAGAATTATCGGAAATTATCGGGTACAATAATTATTAAATAGAGTACACTATGAAACAAATAATTATAGTATTACACATATTGGCTCTGCACGGAGTTGTTTTTGCTCAATCAAATTATACTATGAAATTTGATGAACAAGATTTTTCCTTTTTGGAAACAGAAAAAGGGTATGAAATAGTAAGAAAAAATGTCGATTATTAAGGTAGAATTAGGTGCAGGATTGAAAATACAGTAAAATTGTAGATTCCATAGATTTTTTATTTTTCCTTCTATTCTCACAAAAAATCTTTACAATGTTTTTGTGCAACAAGCACTGAAAATTGTGATTCAAAACAAATTATCAAGTGAGGCTATTTAAAAAGAACTATGGCAACCGCACGAAAATCTCATATCTTTCGCTATTTTTGCGAAAAATCTTACAATAATGACAAAACTTTCCGACCTACTCGCTCAGCGTATTTTAGTGCTCGATGGTGCCATGGGTACCATGATTCAAAAATATAACCTTACCGAACACGATTATCGCGGTGCGCAATTTGCCACGTGGCAATTCCCCTTGCAGGGAAACAACGACCTTTTGAACATTACACAACCACAGGTAATTCGTGAAATTCAAGGAAAATATCTCGCCGTCGGTGCTGATATTATTGAAACCAACACTCTCAATGCCAATCGCATTTCGCTTGCCGACTACGGACAGGAAAATCTTGTGCGCGAAATTAATACTGCTTCGGTTACAATTGCCAAAGAATTAGCTCGTGAATTTTCGTTGCAAACTCCCGAAAAACCACGTTTTGTGTGCGGTTCAATTGGTCCCACCAATAAATTGGCATCGCTTTCGCCCGATGTGTTAAATCCGGCGGCTCGTTCGGTTGATTTTAAAACGTTGGTTGAGGTTTTTACAGAACAAGCTACCGTGTTGATTGAAGCAGGCGTAGATATTCTTATGGTAGAAACTGCTTTTGATATGTTGAACGTAAAAGCGGCTTTGTATGCAATTGAGCGTGTGCAGGAAGAAAAACAGACCGACATTCCCGTTATGCTTTCGCTTACAATTGCCGATGCCAGCGGTCGCATACTTTCGGGGCAAACCTTGGAGGCGTGTGTTAATTCGGTGCGAAATTTTAAATTATTGAGCATTGGACTGAATTGTTCGCTTGGCGCAAAAGAAATGCAACCCTTTGTAAAACTTTTGAGCGATGTGTGTCCGTTCCGAGTTTCAGCGCACCCCAATGCCGGACTGCCAAATCAATTTGGTTTGTACGACCAAACGCCCGAAATTATGCTTGAAATGGTACGCCCGATGTTGGAAAAATCGCAACTTAATATTATTGGCGGTTGTTGCGGCACAAGCAACGAACATATTGCACTCATTGCCCAAGCAGCGAAAAATTATGCACCTCGTCCACTTCCGCAGGCGGATTTTAAAACTCGTTTAAGTGGTTTAGAACCTTTAACAATAGACGATGCTTCGATGCTTCGACAAGCTCAGAAACCGCAAGGCTCAGCAACCGAAACTTGTCCGCAAGACTACCCCCAACCCCCTAAAGGGGGCTCAGAGCAACGAAATAACCCTGAGCAACAGGACTTTCACGGAGCAAAAGTCCCCTTTAGGGGATTTAGGGGTAATACGGCGGATAAGCATACAATTTCACATTTCATAAACATAGGCGAACGCACCAACGTAGCCGGTTCGTTGCAGTTTGCAAAAATGATACGTGAAAAACGTTACGAACAAGCCCTTGCCGTTGCTCGCCTGCAAGTAGAAAACGGCGCACAAATCATTGACATCAATCTGGACGATGCAATGCTTGATGCCAAAGAGGAAATGAAACATTTTTTGAATTTAATAGGTTCAGAGCCGGAAATTTCAAAAGTACCGATTATGATAGATTCGTCGAATTGGGAAGTGTTGGAAATTGGTTTGCAATCGGTGCAAGGAAAATCTATTGTTAATTCGCTCAGTTTAAAAGAAGGCGAACAGGAATTTTTGCGCAAAGCCAAAGCCGTACATCAATACGGTGCTGCGCTTGTGGTTATGGCGTTTGACGAAAAAGGGCAAGCCGATTCTTATGAACGAAGAATTGAAATTTGCCAACGAGCATATTTGTTATTGACGCAAAAATTGAATTTCCCACCGCAAGATATTATTTTTGACCCGAACGTTTTGACTGTTGCAACGGGCATTGAAGAACATAATTCGTATGCTCTTGATTTTATTCAAGCCGTTGGCTGGATTAAGAAAAATTTGCCACACGCCAAAGTGAGCGGCGGCATCAGCAATGTTTCGTTTGCGTTTCGTGGCAACAATGTGGTGCGTGAGGCTATGCACTCGGTGTTTTTGTATCACGCCATTCAAGCCGGTTTAGATATGGGAATTGTCAATCCGGGAATGTTGCAGGTGTATGAGGAAATTCCTGTGGAATTGCGCAACAAAATAGAAGATGTGATTTTGAATAAACACGCAGGTGCAACCGATGCTTCGACAAGCTCAGCAACCGAGGAATTAATACAATACGCTCAACAAATAAAAGGCGAAACAACCGCCACAAAACGTACCGACGAATGGCGCACACTGCCCGTAGCCGAACGTTTGGCGCACAGCCTTATGAAAGGAATCAGCGATTTTCTCGAACAAGATTTAGCCGAAGCTCGCACGCAATTTTCGCCCACATTAACTATCATTGAAAAACCTCTGATGAACGGTATGAATATGGTAGGCGAACTTTTCGGGCAAGGCAAAATGTTCCTTCCGCAAGTGGTGAAAACCGCACGGGTTATGAAACAAGCCGTTTCTATTCTTATGCCGTTTATTGAAGCCGAAAAATCAGAAGCGCAATCGTCAAAGGCAGGAAAAATTTTGATGGCAACCGTAAAAGGCGATGTGCATGATATTGGCAAAAACATTGTGGGCGTGGTGCTTTCGTGCAACAATTACGAAATTATTGATGCCGGCGTGATGTGTTCGCTCGAACATATTGTTGATACTGCGCAAGAACACAATGTTGATATAATCGGTTTGAGCGGTTTAATTACCCCTTCACTTGCCGAAATGATTGCCGTTGCCGAAGAAATGGAAAACAGAAGAATGAAAATTCCGCTCCTCATTGGCGGCGCAACCACAAGTAAAATTCACACTGCCGTGAAAATTGCGCCGGTATATTCGGGCGTGGTGGTGCACGTGGGCGATGCCTCGAAAAGTGCCGCCGTGTGCAGCGCATTGCTTGGCGCAAACAAAGAAACGTATATCGCCGAACTCAAACAGGAATATGCCCGCATACAACAATTATATAACAATCGAGCAGTAAACGATATGCTGCCGCTTTCCGAAGCTCGTGCAAATAAACTGCAATTACAGTGGACACAAGAAGATATTTGCACGCCGCAACAATTGGGCGTACAATATATAAATGGTATTCCCTACGAAACAATTATTCCCTACATTGATTGGACATACTTTTTCCATGCGTGGGAAATGAAAGGAAAATATCCGCAGATTTTGAGTGAAAATGAAGAGGCACAAAAATTATATGACGATGCACTGGCAATGTTGCAAACTTTAGCGCAACAGCCAAATTTGCGCGCGCAAGCATCGGTCGGTATTTTTAAAGCAAATTCAATTGGCGATGATATTGTTGTGAACTATACCGAAAATGTTATTGCGTTTCCGATAGACGACAAATATGCGATAGCCGAAGTTATGCAACGCAAAACTACTTTACACAATCTGCGCCAACAAACACTGCAAGCAAACGGCGCGGCAAATTTGTGTTTAAGCGATTTTATTGCTCCACAAAATTCAAACGTGCAAGATTATATTGCCGCCTTTGCCGTAACTGCCGGTGCCGAAATTCAGGCATTTGCCAAAACATTTTCCGACAAAGGCGACGATTATTCCGCCTTATTAATAAAAACCCTTGCCGACCGCCTTGCCGAAGCCGCCACCGAATACATTCACGAAAAAATCCGAAAAGAAATCTGGGGTTTTGGCGTACATGAAAATTTAGAAATTTCACAATTGCTACAAGACGAATATCAAGGTATTCGTTCGGCTTATGGCTACCCTTCGTGTCCCGACCATAGCGAAAAAGCTACGATTGCGAAATTATTACAGATTGAAAATATTGCAATGAATTTAACCGAAAACTTTATGTTAGAACCTGTTGCATCGACTATGGGAATTGTAATTGCACACCCGCAAGCCGAGAATTTTGGCGTTGGTGCAATTTCGCAGGAACAAATTGTTGATTTGGCGGAGCGGAAAAATGTGTCGAAAGAGTTTGTGGAAAAATTTATAGGAAAATAAAATGATAATTGATTAAAAAAGAATACCATGAAAAAGATTTTCGGGTGGCTACTGATAATTGTATGCTCAATTTTTTTGCTGATATTTGCCTTTGCTATCATTATGTTTACAGTTTTTGAAAGCGAAACACCGGTAGGAATGACACCGAAAGAAATTATAGTTAATGCTGTTGGTTTTGTTATTTTTATCACTTTGCTTATTGTGGGATTAAAGAGCGGTATCAAGAAAATAAAAAAAACAGAAGAAAAAGTTGATTATGTAGATACTCTTGATATCAATGTAACAGGAAAAATTAGATATGAGGATTATCGAAATCTTCTTTTGGGATTGACTTTTAAAAGACCGGTTTATTTAGTTTTTATAATAGGTATTTCTATTCTTTTGATACTCTCTCTTATAAATACGAGCGATATTTGGGGTTCAAATCAGTATTTTATTTTACTTATATTATTGGGATTTTTCATTTCTCCAATTCTTGCACTTTGGCAGAGCAAAAAAAATTATAGGACAAATAGAATATTTCAAGAACAATTGAATTATAGATTGACAAACGATTCAATTCATACAAAAGGAGAAACTATTGATGCTATTCAAAAATGGACAGGTTTTTATAAAAAGAAAGAAACCAAAAGTTTTTTTATGTTGTATCATGGAGAAGGAGTTGCGACTTTGTTAGACAAAAAAATGTTTTCAGACAAAGAATTGACCGATTTTAGACAATTTTTTCAGTCATTAAATTTAAAATCATAGTGTTTGTACATGACAATTTTGGTTAAGTTTGCCCCATCTGCTGCAATTTTGTAACTTGTACCTGAAAATAAGAGGCACAAGTTTGCAAACTTACGCCAAATAAGGGACGGACACAGCTCGAGAAAAAACAGCCGAAAGTGTGGTGCGGAAGTTGAAATAAAAAATATTTTGTTTTCTAAAAAAAAAAGCATTACTTTTGTGCCACTGTAATTTTTTAATATTTAAAGTTCCGAAATTTTAATTGATAAATACATAAATAAAAACCCGAATAAATATGATGACAATGACACAAAAAAATTCAAAAGAAAGTAAAACGACAAAATCCCACTTTTTCGGAGGGATTAGCGGAGGCTTACTGAAAGCCGCCGTAACAGTGATGATTGTACTAACGGCGGCGGTAATGCCGGCGATGGCGCAAACATTTACGTGGAAGATTAATTCTGGAGATGCGAATGTGAGCCGTATTGGTACAAACAACCATGTGCTCAAATTGGAAAATCTTAAATTCGACAAGGGGAACCTCTCAGATGCGGGTGGTACTTTGAACATTACTTATGCTGCTGATAAGAACGCCGGTAGTCAAAGACGAATTGTGGCATGGACAGATTTATCGGGAGACATTGGCGATATAGAAGATTTTACTTTTGCTTCACCGGCAAATCAAACGGCTGGCAAAGTCGTGAGAATTGACCCTCGTTTGGAACCCGCAGACAATTTTGGAAGTATATCGATTCCGTTAGCACTGCTCTACGATGGGACTAATCTTGCAACTACAATGTATGTTATTATAACCACAGACGCCGGCGGACAAGCGTATGACGTGCTTGGAAACCAAAGGGGCGGCGGAACGAATCTTGACTTTAATAAACTTGACAAAATAGAATTAATTATACCCGAACCGGCGAGCCGACTTACTTGGAAAACGTTCCCTGCCGGTGACGACTCGAATGTAAGCTACATGGGTAGCCCCGGCGGTGCCTCCGGTTCTATCCCCGGTCAAGTGCTTAAACTTGATAATATCAAATTCGACGCAGAAAATCTACCCATAATAGGCGGCGTTTTGAGACTTCCGTTCAGAACAGCATACAATACCAGCAGACGAATTTTAGTATGGACTGATTTATCGGGCAACGCTCCCGAAATAGAAGATTATTCTTTTGCCACACAGGCTAATATGGCTGCCGGTAAAATCGCGATTTCGTCTCTTATAACTAGCGGCGGTACCGATTCGGAAATCAATATTCCGCAAAACATGATTTACAATGCAAGCACAAATACGTATGCAACTGCAATATACATTCTTATTACCGTTGACAAAGGAGGAGACCCAACCGATGACTATACTGTAGCAATCAATCAAAGGGGCGGCGATGCGAGAAATAACGTAAATGGTGTTAACCTCGCAAAAGAATTTGAAATTTTTGAAAGCATAACATTGTCAATCCCTGAACCCTCGCAATTTGCTTCGCACATTACGATTACTCCGGGAGCTAACGCATCGGAAATGAATTTTGCATGGTTCACCAAAGCGGGCACAGCCAATGCAGCAGTACTCCAACTTATGCCGTTGACTTCGGAAGAGCAGCTATTTACCGGCGTAAACGCAACCGGCGTACATGGTTTTAGCACCAATAAAGTTACCGTAACCGGACTTGCGAAAAATACAGAATACAAATACCGCGTGGGCGATGGCAACGCAGAAAACTGGAGCAAAATCTATACTTTCAAGACCTATGACCCAAATGCCAAATACTCCGTTATAGCGGTTGGCGACCCGCAAATCGGTAGCTCCGGCGACAGAGGTCAGTGGTTGAAAACGGTTCCTGCGGCAGTAGCGCAAGCAGAGAAAACCGGCGGCGGTCCTGCTTTTATGCTTATTGCCGGCGACCAAACCAACTACTCCAATGATATAGACGAATTAGAGTCATATTTATCTCCGGCGGAACTCAAAAAACTTCCTGTGGCAGTTACTATCGGCAATCACGACGTAGTTGACATAAGAGTCGGAATTGACCCCGACGGATTTATGGATAAAGTATACAACTGGCCTAATCATAGTGATTTGAAAGATACCGATGCCGATACTTCGCGACTTCGCGCCGGTGGCAACTATTATTTCCAATACGGCAATACACTATATATATCTATCAATTCTCAAATTACAAAAACCGAATTTCATGAAGAATTTATGGAGCAGGCAATTGCATCGTACCCCGATGCTACATGGAAAATAGCCCTGTTCCATCATAACATCTACGGCGGCGGCTCACATGCCAGCCCCAAAGGATATGCCGATTCATATAACATGCAGGCTACATGGTCGCCTTTCTTAGACAAATATGGCATTGACTTAACCATCAACGGACACGACCACGTGTATGCACGTTCACGTTTTATGCAGGGCAACGAGATTATGAAATATCAAATGCCCACAGTTCTTGATATAGATGAAACTAATGCAATAAAAGCTAATCCCGGCACTTTCATACAGCCCAAAGGCATACAATATATGGCTTTATCGGGAGCAACTGCAAAATTCTACGCTTTGGAAATGCAGCCATGGGTTGCCTACGGACACGAACAGGACAACAAAGCGCAATATTCAATTATGAGCGTTGACGGCAAAAGTCTTACATTTTCTACTTATCGCGCCGAAGACGATGCGTTAATCGATGTCATAACTATCAAAAAGATGGCAGACTTCGCCGATTTGCAAAGTTTGATTCCGGGCATGAAATCAGTACCGGAAAATAACATTACGCAAGCAACTTGGGACGCATTTCAACAAAAAATCACCGAAGCGGAAGCTATTACAGCAACATCACCGGCAGCAGATATTCATGCTATGTATATCGCATTGTATGATGCGTATTACGCACTCGACCCGAATACCGATAAAACTGCGCTTGGCAGCTTGATTGAAACGGTTACGGCAAAACTCGCCGTATCTTCCGAAGGTAGATGGGAAGGTCAATTCCCATTCGGCTCAAAAGCCGAAGTACAGAAAGTTTTAGATGCGGCAGTGATTGTGTATGACTTGCGACTTGCCACACAAGAAAATATCGACGAAGCGTTTGAAAATTTAGATAAAATTTATCAAGAGTTCCTAAGCAAAGAAAGCACTGAACCTTGTCCTTTTATCTATGTTCACGATATAAAAGCCGATGCACCGTACGCCATAGACTTGATTGATTGGATGTTCGATGGTGTGGTGTTTTTCTATGGCGCCGATGATAAAGAACATTACAACGCCCATTTCACAAAACAAGTATATGCCAAAGACAATGCCGATGCTTGGCGTTCCGAAGACAGATATGGTCCGGTTAATATTAAAGGCGGACGCGGACACAACGAAGCACACATTACCCAAACGTACATAGGCGAATGGATACGCTATGAGTTGAATGTGGAAAAAGCGGGCGCTTACAAAGCTACGTTGGGTGCGGCAAACAGCACATCGTCTAAACAGACGGTCGTGCTTAGAGATGCCAAACAAAACATTCTTAGCACTTTCGTTATTGAGCCAAACACTCCGCTTGTTGACCAAAATTGGGAAAGCGCAGAAAGCTACGAAGGCGACAAAGAATTTTACCTCCCTGCGGGTAAATGTATCATAGAATTATTCTTTGTGAATGAAGGTGTGGGAGTTGACGGCTCCGCCACTGCTAACAATTACAAGGCAGGTGCCGATGTTGATATACTTATTCTTGAACGTACCGGAGATATGACACCTCCTGCTGTGGTTCGCGACCCGTCTATATTCCCGTTGCCTTTTGTTCCGACAGCTACAGCTGGTGCGGTTAACCGGCAGCGTGGCTGGTCTACAACCGGTCATGTATGCGAAGACAGTGGTTTTGTTGGCAAAGACCTGCCGGTTGGTGTTTTAAGAACAGCCACGCACCTTGTAATGGAACTCGCCGGACCACCAAGCAGCAGTACTTCCAGAAGTGTACAGATTAATATATTGACCGAATCAATTGATTGGTCGCAAGCGGAACCGCTGTTGAACGGTGCAAACGGTATTTTTAAGTCCGACATAGGTCCTTTCGGAGCACTCGTATTTGATTTTGAGAAATTAGATTTTACTCAAGGAGGTAATGTGTTTCAGCGTCTGAAAACTATGAACGAAAGAGGCAGGATTATCATCGGTTATTTTAGCTATGGCTGGGAAGAACTCAATGTTATGAAATCCTACCTTAAAACCACGTTTGTCGAGGTAACAAACATCACAGGCGTACCTACGGAGGCAACGGCAGAAATACCGCTAACCCTTTCAGGTACGGTTACTCCGTCCAATGCTTCTAATCAGACAATCACATGGTCGGTAAAAGACGCAGGCACGACCGGCGCAACAATTACAGACAATACGCTTAACACCACAGCGGCGGGAACAGTTATCGTTACAGCAACAATCGTATATGGCACGGCTACCGATACGCCCTACACGCAAGATTTTACTATAACAGTAAGTGAACCCACCTCAATTACCGGCGTAACAGCCGCAAATCCGCTCCAAGCTTGGGCTAACAACGGTGTGTTGTATGTAACGGGACTAACGGCAGGTGAATTGTTGAGCATATACAGCGCAAGCGGAGCATTGGTGCATAGTAGTATTGCTACCGGCACACAAGCCAATGTACCGTTGAAAACGCAGGGAGTGTATTTCGTGAAAGCGGGTACGAGAACAGTGAGAGTAGTGTCGTATCAATGATAAAATGGCGAAAAATAAAACAAATGGCACAATCAGTTCAATTTTATTCTACTAATCACGGTTCGCCGCGTGTGAATTTCGGCGAAGCATTGTTGCAAGGTTTAGCTCCCGATAAGGGTTTGTATATGCCCGAATATATTCCAACGTTTACAGTTGAGGAAATCCAAGCGTTTAGTTCAAAAACGTATGCTGAAATAGCCTGTGCGGTATTTAGCAAATTTTTCGCTGCCGATATTCCTGCCGACACGTTGCAAACATTGTGCGAAGATGCCTATAATTTCGATATTCCGCTCGAAAACGTGTGCGACCGAAAATACATTATGCGTCTTGACCAAGGTCCAACGGCGTCGTTCAAAGATTTTGCCGGACGGGCAATGGGTAGATTGATGCAATATTTCCTTAACCAAAAAGGCGAACATAAACTGATTTTAACTGCCACTTCGGGCGATACCGGAAGTGCTGTAGCTCATGCGTTTTACGACTTGCCAACAATTCGTGTTGCTATTTTGTTCCCCAAAGATGAGGTTACGCTTCGTCAACGCAAACAAATGACTACGCTGCAAAAAAATATTCACGTAGTGGCAATTGACGGAAAATTCGACGATGCGCAAGCTATGGTAAAAGAGGCGTTTTCCGATGCCGACCTTGCTCATTTGCAACTTACCAGCGCAAATTCAATCAACATTGGGCGTTTAATTCCGCAAGCGGTGTATTATTTTTATGCCTATTCTCGTTTGGCGAAAAATGGCGATGCTTCGACAGGCTCAGCAACCGAAAAAGCTACATTTTGTATTCCTTCGGGCAATTTTGGCGATATGATGGGCTGTGTAATTGCCCGTGAAATGGGTTTACCAATTGCAAAAATTTTGATTGCGAGCAATGCCAACAATGAATTTGAGCAAATGCTTAAAACACAAACATATTCAAAAATTGAGCCGTCAATCGATTGTCTTTCAAGTGCTATGAACGTGGGACACCCAAGTAATTTAGCTCGTCTGGTAGAATTGTACGGCGGTAATATGGACGAAAAAGGTGCAATTCTGAAACAACCCGATTTTGCAGCTATGAATCGTGATTTTTTTGCCCTAAGCGTAAGCGATGACGAAACCAAACAAACCATAAAAAACACATGGAACACCTACAAAGTAATGCTTGAACCGCATGGCGCAGTAGGCTGGAAGTGTGTTGAAGATTACATTAAAACCGCACAAATTTCTGAAAATGAATTAATTATTTCACTCGAAACCGCGCACCCTGCAAAATTCCCCGATGCAATTATTGAAAACATCGGCATAGACCCCGAATTGCCTGCAAGCCTGCAAGGCATAGAGGCAAAACCCGAAAAATTCGATACTATGGAAGGGAATTATGCGGCGTTTAAACGGTATTTGTTGAATTTATAATAAATGGATTGCTTCGCTTTGCTCGCAATGACGCTCTTTTGAAGGTTAGCACAAACCAACGAAAAAGCCTCATTGCGAGGAACGAAGCAATCCAATTTTTTTAGTAATGGAAAAAATAATTTTAGGAATTGACCCCGGCACCACAGTTTTAGGCTACGGTTTGCTGAAAGTTTCGGGCAAATCGCTTGAACTGCTCACGCTTGGCGTGGTCAATCTCTCGAAATTTGACGACCATTACCTAAAATTACAAAAAATTTACAGCCGTCTCGATAGTATTATCAAAGAATTTTGTCCCGACGAAATGGCGTTGGAAGCCCCGTTTTTTGGTAAAAACGTACAATCAATGCTCAAATTGGGGCGAGCGCAGGGTGTGGCAATGGCTGTTGGGCTAAATCACGAAATTCCAATAAGCGAATATGCGCCGCGAAAAGTAAAAATGGCAATTACCGGCTCCGGCTCCGCATCGAAAGAGCAAGTGGCAACAATGATTTCAAAACTTTTAAAAATCGACGAAATGCCCGATTTTTTTGATGCAACCGACGCTTTGGCTGTTGCGTTGTGCCATTATTATGAATCGCAAAATCCTTTTGCCGGAGTGGGAAAAGGGGGCAACTCGTGGAAAAGTTTTATCGAAAAAAATCCAAACAGAGTGAGAAAATAAATGTGCCAATATGCTAATGTGCCAATATGCTAATGTGCCAATATGCTAATGTGCTAATGTGCTAATGTGCCAATATAGCTAATGAGTACAATTAATTGCCTTATTATTAGTACATTGGCATACTAATTTATTGGCATATTGTCTTATTCAACTTTAAGCACATACGCACCATCAGCCAGCCCACCATTCGCCAAGTGTTGTTGCGCCTCGGCTTTTGTAGCAAATGTACCTACAAACACTTTGAAATATTTATTTCCGTTGCTCACATAATCGGGAATCCAATAATAATCGGCTTTTTGTCCGGCGGCACGTAATTCCTCGGCGCAGACTTTTGCGACTGATTCTTTGGCAACACTGCTCACGCTTATTACCCAACACGGACGAGATAATGGTTTTTTGAAACCGCTTTGTGTTTCAGCGTTTTGAGTTATGGTTTTTTCACGTGTTGCGATTTTTGCGCTTTGTTGTTGCGCGGCACTTTGTTGTAAACTTTCGGTTATTGCATCGGCAACTGCTTCGTCGCTCACGGTTGTTGAGGTTGTTGAGGCATTGGTTTCCAAATTTGTTGAAGCATCGGTTGCTGAGCCTGCCGAAGCATTGTTTGCTTCATCGTTTGTTGCAGCACCGGTTGCTGAGCCTGTGGTCAGTGAGCCTGTCGAACCTGTCGAACCTGTCGAAGCATTCGTTTGTGTAGTTTGTATAAAAGGAATATATTGCGCTATAAAATCGCGATGAAAGGTGTAGGCATAGAACGCCCCACCGCCAATAATAAGAATAACGATGATAGAATATAATATTCCTACTTTTCCCTTTGTTGTTCGTTTTTCCCCAACAATAGTATTTTCAGTGCTGTCGTTTTCCGGTGCGTTTGTTGGAGTTTCTCCCACAAATGTGTTGTTTTCATTTGGCTCAATTACCAAATTGTTGGTATTTTCTGTTTGATTGCTCATAATAATATTGAATAACTGAATAATTGAGTAATTGAATAACAGTTTCCTAATTCCTATTCCCTAAATTCCTAAAAAATTATTGAAGTCGTTGAATAGTATAATTAGGGAACATTTGAGCAATAGCGGGCTCATTTTCAATACGCAATTCGGCATCTTCTTTTGTGTCGAAAAATCCTATGTATGTTCTGAAATTGCCTTGTGCGCCGGGAATATAATCAGGTGCCCAAAAATAACCGCCTCTACGCACGCCATTTTTTGCATTTTGCGCTACGTTGCGTATTGCTTGAGCTTCGGCAGTAAATGTGTTGGTAACAATAACCCACGTAGGCGTTTGAATAAAACCGCGTGTTACAATGCGAGGCACAGGGTGTATTACAATAGGTTGCGGACGAGGGTTTAAATCGGCACTAATTTGAGCAAGCAACTGCGCTTCGCTCATTAAATTTTGCACGTCAAACGATTGATAATTGTTGATTAACACCGAAGTTGCGGGAATAGTTGGTGCCGGTTTTTTTGTAAAAAACGAAAAATGCTGCGCCACCAATTGTGGTTGAAACATGAGCATATAGCCTACAAATCCGGCAAATAAAAGAATTATTCCGCTGATAATAAGTATAGTTTTTTTCATGGGTTTTGATGATTTTTGAGTTTGAGAATTAGGTGTATCTTCTTGCAAATCAGTTGTTTCAAGTTCATTGCTATCGTTGTTGATTTCAAATGCAATTTCGTCATTGTGTTCCGTTTGCTGCGACATATTGTATTGTTTTGTGATTTTTCGATTAACTAATTACCACAAAGATAGTATATTCAATAATATGAGCAACAAATTTTTGGCAAAAAATCACAATAAATTGTTTGCGTATTCCAAAAATTAATATATTTGTGTAATTATAAAAATAAAAAATAGTGTCAACAAACACTTTATGATACATGTTGTAGAATAGCGTTTGCTGTGTTCTTCATTCGTGAAACTTAAGAAATTTTCAGAAGATAACAATAAGAGTAAGCCGCAATGATGCGGATTTACTTAATTGTTGTTATGGGTATCTTAAGACCTCACGAATGGATTTAGTAAGTCCGTTTTTTTTATATATGTGTATGTGAAAAGTTTACAAGGAAAAATAATTCAAAATTAATTTAAAAGTTGCGCCCGTCACGTATTAGGGAATAGAAAATGGAACAAGAAAATTTAGACAGTGTGATTGATAACCTTGAACAACAAGAAAACTTATCTGACAATGATATTTTTACTAAAATTTGGACTTCGCCGAGAAAAGTTTTTAAGTATGTCAATGATAGAAAATACAGCAAATATGAACTAATATTGTTAGTTTTTGCGGGTATATCAAATGGATTTGACCAAGCTATGTCAAAAAATTGGGGTGATAATTTGCCTTTGTGGGGCATCATTTTAACCGCTGTTATTGGAGGTGGACTTTTAGGGTGGGTGTCGCTATGGGTGTATTCGGCGTTGATAAGTTGGACAGGAAAATGGTTAAAAGGAGAAGGTAAAACGGATTCGATTTTGAGAATTATTTCGTATGCTATGATTCCTTCGATAGCAACGTTGATTTTATTAATATTTCAAATTGGTATATTGGGAAATGAGTTGTTTAAAGCAAATGGCGACTTTGCGAGTGCAGGTTATGCAGCAAATATTTTTATTATGTTTACAGGGATTTTAACAATTATACTTGCTATTTGGACATTTGTTCTTTGTGTTATAGGAGTTTCGGAAGTTCAGAAGTTTTCTATCGGAAAATCTATATTAAATGTGTTATTACCGGTTTTGGTTATCTTAATCCCGATTATGATTATCGTATCATTAGTTAAAGTGTTCTAAATGAGATAAAATAACAATATGCTATCCTAACGTAGTTTATAATTCAAAACCCCAAGCCTTAGCAAGAGTAATTTTGCTAAGGCTTTTGTTTTTTGTAAAATTATAGTATTTTTGTAAAAAATAAACAACAGAAATTATGGCAACGGCAGTTCAACGACAAAGAGGAAGGAGTATAAATTTGAGCCTCAATAGACGTCAAATGATTGATATGTTTCGTGTTATGGACGAACAAGACAGAGAATATATTTATAATGAACTCAAAAAAATCCTTTTTCTTAATAAAGTAAAGAATTTACAAAAATCCTTTGTTGGCAATGAATTGACAATGGACGAAATAACCGCAGAAGTAGAAGCAGTAAGAAAAGAACGGTATGAAACGGAGCAACAAATCTTTGGTTAAGATAGGTATTGATACAAATGTTTGGATTTCGTTTTTGATGGGTAAAACATTGGCGAGGCTCGAAAGTTATATCTACAACGGTCATTTCCAAATTGTTACTTGTGCGGAACAATTGTCGGAATTGCAAGATGTGTTGTATCGCCCCAAAATGGAGCGATATTTTTCAAAACAGCAGATAAAAGGTGTTTTTGAATTGCTTGCCGATTACGCATTATTGATTAATGTATTTTCAAAGGTTGATATTTGTCGTGATGCTAAAGATAATTATCTACTTTCTTTGGCAATAGATGCCAAAATAGATTTTCTTATCACAGGCGATAAAGATTTACTTTCTCTACAACAAATAGAAACAACCAAAATAATTAATTTCAAAGATTTTGAAAATATTTTTTTGTATAATTAGCCGCCGAATACTTCGGACATTTTTTTAGAAAAATGCCAAATCGGGAAGTAAAATAATGCCAAATTCGGAAGTTTTAAGTATTTTTGTAGCATTATGACACAAGAAAAAAACATAAACCGCCGCGATTTCTTAAAAGTATTGGGTGGTAGTGCGCTTGCGGTGGGTGCTTTGAGTGCTTGCGGCAATGGCATGAATAAACGAACAATGGCACGGCTTTCGGGTAGAATTACCGGAGAAATGACGTACAGAACAAACCGAAAAAACGGCGACAAAATTTCGCTTTTGGGCTATGGTTGCATGCGTTTGCCCCTGCGAAAAAATCGAGATGGTAGCGATGAAATAGACCAAGACCAAGTAAATAAACTTGTGGACACGGCAATTGAACATGGTGTGAATTTTTTTGATTCGTCGCCGGTGTATGTGCAGGGTTGGTCGGAAAAATCTACAGGAATTGCGCTGAGCCGCCACCCTCGAAATTCGTATTTTATTTCTACAAAGTTATCGAATTTCGACCCCACAATTCATGGTTTTGAGAAATCTAAGGCAATGTATCACAATTCGTTGCGCAATTTGCAAGTCGATTATTTGGATTATTATTTGCTTCACGCCATTGGCGATTCGTGGTCGTTTGAAAATCGTTATATAAATAATGGTATTCTCGATTTTTTGAAAAAGGAAAAAGCTGCCGGACGCATTCGCAATCTCGGTTGGTCGTTTCACGGTACGCAGGAATTTTTCGATTATATGCTTTCGCTTTACGATAGCGGCGAATTTGTGTGGGATTTTGCCATGATACAATTAAATTATGTGGATTATCGCCATGCGAGTGGGCGCAATGTGAATGCCGAATATTTGAACGGCGAATTGCGCAAACGCAATATTCCTGCATTGGTTATGGAGCCGCTTTTGGGCGGCAGATTGGCTTCGTTGAACGATTATTTAACCGCAAATTTAAAACAGCGCGAACCCGAAGCGAGCGTAGCCTCGTGGGCGTTTCGTTTTGCCGGTCAACCCGATAATGTTATAAGTGTGCTGAGCGGCATGACTTACATGGAACATTTGATGGACAATTTGGCAACATTTTCGCCACTTGTTCCGCTTAATGATGAAGAACTTGCGCTTTTGGAAGAAACGGCGCAAATCATGTTGAAATACCCGACAGTGCCGTGTACCGCCTGCCAATATTGTATGCCCTGCCCGTATGGAATTGATATTCCGAGTATTCTCACTTTCTACAATCGTGCCGTAAACGAAGGCAATGTGCCAAGTTCAAGCCAAAATGCCAATTACCGAGCGGCACGGCGAGCGTTTTTAATTGGTTACGACCGTTCGGTTGAAAAACTCCGTCAGGCACAGTTTTGTATCAGTTGTGGAAAGTGCAATGTTCACTGTCCGCAGTCTATTGATATTCCTAAGGAATTGGTGCGTATAGATGCTTTTGTGGAGCAGTTGAAACAGGAAACTTTATAGTGGTTAATGGTTAGTGATTAATGGTTAATGTAATTGAAATACTGAAAAACAATCCGCAACTTTCGTGTGTAATACAAAACGGCGATGAAATTCGTGAGTTTTATAAAAGGGGAGTAGCTGATTTGTTTGAGTTAACGCAAATGTGCCCCGAATTTTTGCAAGGCGCACAAGTTGCCGACAAAATTGTGGGAAAAGGCGCAGCAGCCTGTATGATTTTTGGCGGTGTGCGTGAACTTTATACAACTATAATAAGTAAACCGGCACTCGAAATTTTGCAGATTGCGAATATTCCGGTGCAATACGAACAGTGTGTTGATTTTATACAAAATCGCATGCAAACCGGTATGTGTCCGGTGGAAATGCTTTGTGCTAATACGAATGATGCAACCGAAATAATAGAGATTATACGAAATTTTTTACAGAAAAGTCCAGCCCCCTAAATCCCCCTCAGGGGGGACTTTCTGAAGCTATAGAAAAGAAATGAATAAACACAAAAGACACAATATTAAATATTAACCATTGCTCCAAGTCCCCCTTGAGGGGGATTTAGGGGGCTTTTAAAACTAAAATTATGAACTTAACCTACCCATTATGGTTGCCGCTGAGCAACGCCAAAACCTACATTGTTGCCACTTTATTTATTGCAGGCAATATTTTATTTCCCATGCTTTTTCACGCAGTGCCCAATGGCGGACATATTTTCTTGCCGATTTTCTTTTTCACGCTTATCGGGGCTTTTCATTATGGTTTGTATGTGGGGTTGTTTACGGCGCTTTGTTCGCCGTTGCTTAGTCATATTTTAGTGGGCATGCCGGCAATGCATATACTACCGATTATTATTGCAAAATCACTTATTCTTGCTGTGTGTGCAAGTATTGCGGCTCGTTATTTCCAAAAAATTACAGTGCCAATAATTGCCTTGGTGGTAGTTGTGAGCCAAATTTTCGGCTTTTTTGCCGAATGGGCAATTGCACAAAATATAACGCTTGCATTCAATGATTTGCGAATGGGTGTGCCGGGAATGTTGCTGCAAATTTTGGGTGGTTATTTTTTGATTCGGTTTTTGAATAGGGAATAAATTTTTAAACACAAGACTATTAGGAGATGCGAAATAAACAATTTATAACAATATTACGGTGCTCTGCACCTTACTAACAACAAACATTAATACCTACAAATATTACGTTGCTACGCAACTTTTTCGCCTGTATTTAAGGTGCAGAGCACCGTTAATCTTTGTAGTAAAAATACATAAACGCAGCATAAGGTGCGTAGCCTAATATTAAACTGTTATAAGTTTTTTATTTCACATCACTAAACTCGTCAACTTGTCAACTTTCAAACTAAAACATGAAAATCATAACCCTCAACACTCCACTCGAAACCTCACAAAATTTCGCCTTTTCGAGCCTGCCCGATACTGCGATTTTGCGAAATAACGACGATTTTTATGTGCCCAATTTCAGTTCGCACATCGGGGCGCAGGTGGGTTTTTATTGCAGTTTGCACAAAATAGGCAAACATATAGAACCGCAATTTGTGCCGCGTTATATAAAAGAAATGGGCGTTGCCGTGAATTTTGTTGCTGTTGATACGCTTAATTCTTTGCATGCAGCTTCGTTGCCTACCGATATTGCACGAGGATTCGACCATTCGTTTGCCGTGAGTAACAATGCAATTGCTTTTGCGCCCGATATACTGCAACTGCACATTCGGTTCGATTACAACAATCAAACTATTTTCAACGGTAATGTTGTAAATCAATTTGTTGCTTTGTATCAAGCAATTGCAAAAGCATCGGAATATTTTACCTATAAAATTGGCGATATGTTTTTTGTGCCGCTATCACATGTATTCGATGTGTATAGTAACGATACATTTAATGCGTGTATCACTGAAAAACATTTTTTAAGTTGTAAAATACAGTAGAGTTTATTATATTTGCAAAAAATAGTTTAATAGACACGAGACTAAAAGACATAAGACTAAAAGACGCAAGACACGAAAGAGTAAAATCCTTGTATCTTGTATCTAAAACCTAAAATCCTAAAAAAATGAACAAAAACATCATCTTAGCAGGCGTAGGCGGGCAGGGAATTTTAACCATAGCATCGGTTATTGACCTTGCGGCAATCCACCAGGGTTTACATATAAAACAAGCCGAAGTGCACGGTATGAGCCAACGCGGCGGCGAAGTACAATCGCATTTGCGCATTTCGAGCGAAGTTATTCACTCCGATTTAATTCCCCTTGGTCAAGCCGACTTAATTATTTCGGTTGAGCCTTTGGAAGCACTACGCTATGTACCGTTTTTGAAACCCGATGGCATTATTATTTCGGCAACCGAACCGTTTGTTAATATTACTAATTACCCAAATATTGACGAAGTATTGCAAGAATTACAGAAATTTAATTGCAAACTAATTGCCGCTGCTGAAATTGCTCAACAACTTGGTAATGCAAAAGCCTATAATTTGGTGCTTGTGGGTGCAGCATCGCCGTACATCGGTATTGAAAAAGAAGTAATTGAAGATGCTATTCGCACGCTATTTGCCGCCAAAGGCGAGGCTATTGTGGAAAGTAATATTGAAGCATTTAATAAAGGATTAGAATTAGATTGTTAGACACAAGATTAATAGATACAAGACAAGTCTAAAAATAACACTCTTGTGTCTATTAGTCTAAAAAGTAAAATTATGTTTTGGAATAAAGAAATAGAATGTATCAATCGTGATGAATTGGAAAAACTCCAATCGCAACGATTGCAGTCAATGTTGCAACGAATGTACAACAATGTGCCGTTTTACAAACAAAAATTTGACGAGCTCGGCATTCGTCCCGAAGAAATAACAAGCGTGAAGCAACTTTCGAGTTTGCCGTTTACCTATAAAAGCGACTTGCGTGATAATTACCCCTTTGGGTTGTGTGCTGTGCCGCAGCAGCAAATTGTGCGCCTGCACGCATCGAGCGGTACAACCGGTAAAGCAACCGTGGTAGCTTATACGCAAAACGACCTTGATTTGTGGACGGAAGTAATTGCCCGTTCGTTTACAATGGCAGGCGTTTCCAATTCTGATATTATGCAAATTGCCTACGGTTACGGACTGTTTACCGGCGGACTTGGCGCACACTACGGAGCCGAAAAAGTGGGCGCATCGGTTATTCCCATTTCGGGTGGAAATACCAAAAAACAACTGCAATTGATGGAAGATTTTGGCTCTACGGTTATTGCCTGCACGCCTTCGTATGCGGCGTTTTTGAGTGAAACAATTGTTGCCGAAAAATTGCTCGACAAAATTAAACTCAAAATTGGTATTTTCGGCGCAGAGCCGTGGACGGAAGAAATGCGTCAATACATTCAAAAAACGATAAACATAAAAGCCTACAATATTTACGGATTGAGCGAAATTATTGGTCCCGGCGTTTCTATGGAGTGTGAGTGCCAAAACGGTAGCCATATTTTTGAAGACCATTTTATACCCGAAATTATCAATCCCGAAACCGGCGAATTGTTGCCCGAAGGCGAACTTGGCGAATTGGTATTTACCACCATTACCAAAGAGGCGTTGCCGTTGTTGCGCTATCGCACGCGCGATTTGTGTACGCTTACCTACGAAAAATGTGCCTGCGGCAGAACGCTCGCTCGTATGGGTAGAATTGTTGGGCGTTCCGACGATATGCTTATTGTGCGCGGCGTAAATATGTTCCCGTCGCAAGTAGAAACGGTGCTTGTAGAATTGCCCGAAACTACGCCGCACTACGCAATTATTGTTGATAGGGAAGGCAGTCTCGACACACTCGAAATTCACGTAGAAGTTGCCGAACAATATTGGACTGACGAAATGAAACAGCTTGATGCGATTAAGAAAAAAATTACTCACGCGCTTTCCAATATGTTAGGATTGAACCCTACCGTAAAATTAGTTGAGCCAAATTCAATGCAACGCTTTGAAGGAAAGGCGCAGCGAGTTACCGACCGAAGAACATTATATAATAGTTAATGTGCCAATTTTTTAATATGCCAATGTGTCAATAAGTAAAATACAACATTAATCAAGAGCTGTCCCAAGTCCCCCTGAGGGGGATTTAGGGGGCTTTTTAAATCTACTACTATGATTATCAAACAACTCTCAGTTTTCTTAGAAAACAAACTCGGTCGCTTGACCGAACTAACCAAAGTATTAGCCGAAAACGACATCAATCTTTCGGCGTTTAGTATTGCCGAAGGCACCGATTATGGCATAATTCGTTGCGTAGTTGGTCGTCCGGAACTTGCTTACAAAGTTTTGCGTGAGCATAATTTTTCGGTAAAAATGACCGATGTTGCTTGCCTTGTAGTGCCTCACAAACCCGGCGAATTGCACAAAGCACTCGAAATTTTGAGCAAAAACAACATTGCAGTTGATTATATGTATGCCTTTGCTGCCGAAAAAAATGCGGTGGTGGTTATTCGCAGTCAATCAACCGAAGAACTTATTCGTGTGTTGCAGGAGAATAATTTTGCGGTGCTTGATAGTGATAAAATTTATCAGCAATAAATTGACAAAAAACACTACAAAAAAATGAAAATTCTTATCCTTTTAGCAAAAGGTTTTGAGACAATGGAATTCTGTCCATTTGTTGATATTATGGGGTGGGCGAAGAATGACTACGGGCATGATATTCATGTCGTAATATGCGGATTTAAAAAGCAGGTTGTAAGTGCGTTTAATGTTACTATACAAGTTGATAAGCTAATAGATGATATAAATGTTGATGACTTTGATGTTTTGATTATTCCGGGTGGATTTGAAGAGTTTGGTTTTTACGAAGAAGCCTACAATGAAAGTTTTCTAAATATAATTAAAACTTTTAATTCTCATAAAAAACTTATCGCTTCTGTGTGTGTTGGAGCTTTGCCAATCGGGAAAAGCGGGGTTTTACAAAATCGTAAAGCTACTACATATCACTTACAAAATGGGTATAGACAAAACCAATTAAAAGCCTTTGGAGTAAATGTAATAAACGAGCCGATTGTTATAGATGAAAATATTATCACATCGTATTGTCCTGAAACTGCACCTCATGTTGCGTTCAAGGTTTTAGAAATACTTACGTCAAAACAACAGATGAATATAGTAAAATCAGCAATGGGTTATTAAAGAAGAACGGTACAAGTTGCAAACTTGCGCCAAATAAGGGGGCAAAAAACACTAATTGTAACATTTGAAATTAAATGAAAAGTACTGAGAAAATTGAATCTATTTTAACGCAACAGGGTTTATCGGATTTTAAATGGATAAACCCGAAAGACATAGTAGTTGCACAATGGGTACGAGTGAAATGTTATTACGGATGTGATGAATATGGCTCAGGCACTTGTCATCCCAATACTCCAAGTGTAGAAGAATGTGAGAAGTTTTTTAAGGAATACGAGAAAGGAATCATTATCAGACTAAAAAAAAATGCAGATAAAAGTTCATATCCTTTTGATTGGTCTATGGATATGACAAATAAATTATTAGCAATAGAACGGGATATTTTTCTAATGGGATTCCCAAAAGTTTTTTTACTGAATCATACATGTTGCTTGTGTTGTAAAACTTGTTCGGGCAATAGAATCGAGTGTAAAAATAAAATGAAATCAAGACCAAGTCCCGAAAGTTTTGCAGTTGACGTTTACTAGACAGTTAAAAATGTAGGTTTAGAAATAAATGTTGTTACAGATAATCCTGCTGAAATGAATAGAGTTGCAATATTATTAATTGAGTAAACACCTCGCATTGGTGCAGGTTTAACTTGTGCCAAATAAGGGGGAAGATACAATCATAATATGAATAAAAACACAGACATCACAATCCGCTCATCGGCTGCCGAATATTTAACCTTTGTAGCTGCTACCGGCGACAATCCGCAAAGCATTGAAATGCGCTATGAAGACGAAAACATTTGGCTGACGCAGAAGATGTTGGCTGTGTTGTATGATGTTGATGTTCGTACTATAAATGAACATCTTCAAAAAATATTTGAAGATAATGAATTGGAGGCAGATTTTTCAACTATCCGGAAATTCCGGATAGTTCAAGTTGAAGGAAATCGACAAGTTGAACGTGAAACATTGCATTATAACTTACAGGCAATCATTGCCGTAGGTTTTAAAATAAACAACGAGCGAGCAGTGCAATTCCGCAAATGGGCAAACACGATTGTAAAAGATTACACCATTCAAGGTTGGGTAATGGACGTGGAACGCTTGAAAAAAGGCGGCACAATATTGACGAAAGAATATTTTGAAAAGCAGTTGGAAAAAATTCGGGAAATCCGAATGAGTGAACGGAAGTTTTATCAAAAAATTACCGATATTTATGCCACTTCGCTCGATTACGACACTTCGGCTTTGGCTACAAAACGATTTTTTGCTGCCGTACAAAATAAAATGCACTTTGCCGTACACGGGCATACTGCTGCCGAATTGATTGTAAACCGCGCCAATCATACAAAAGAAAATATGGGTTTAACCAGTTGGGACGGTTCGCCACAGGGAAAAATTCATAAATCGGACGTTTCGGTGGCAAAAAATTATTTGAATGAATTTGAATTAGGGCAATTGGAGCGTATGGTTTCGGCGTATTTAGATATTGCCGAAATGCAGGCAATGCGCCACATCCCAATGACAATGCAGGATTGGGAAGTTCGCCTAAACCGGTTTTTACAAATGTTAGACCACCAAATTTTAAACGATGCCGGAAAAGTATCGGCAGAATTGGCAAAAGAATTTGCCGAAAGCGAATTTGAAAAATACCGCATTATTCAAGACCAAAAATATCAATCGGATTTCGACAAATTGCTTTTGCAGGCACAAGGTTTAGTTGACGAGGGATTAGGAAACGAGGGAACGAAGCAATCCATGAATATAAAAAACTAATCAAATGAACAACATAAGCCCCGATTTCGAAATAGAACTAAAAGTACGCGATTACGAGCTTGATTTACAGGGAATTGTAAACAATTCGGTATATCAAAATTATTTGGAACACGCTCGCCACGAATTTTTGCTTTCGCAAAATATTGATTTTGCAGCCTTGCACGCCGAAGGCATTGATTTAATAGTTTCACGAGTGGAAATTGATTACAAAGCATCGCTTAAAAGTCAAGATAATTTTGTGGTAAAACTTGCAATGCGCAAAGAAGGCAATGTGCGCATAGTGTTTTATCAATGGATTGAACGCTTGCCTGACCACAAATGTATGATTGAAGCGAAAATAACAGGTGTGTGTTTGAAAAATGGTCGTCCGGCACGCCCCGAAATTACAGGAATGAAAATAGTTGACGAGTTAACTTCTTCCTAAAAACCTCGTCTCCTAAAACCTTGTTTCCTAAAAAAAATTGTACTTTTGTAAAAAAATAAATTATAGCCGTCGTGTCTTCATGTCTTTGTGTCTTCGTGTTCACTATGAATGCGCAAGCGCATGAAAAAAATAAACACGAAGGCACGAAGACAAAAAGACACGAAGAATAAAAATCAAATAAATTGTAAATATCCAAATGGAAACAACACGACAACAAAAAATTTCACGATTGATACAGCGTGAATTAAGCGATATTTTTCAAAAAGAAACCTACACCATGTTTGGCGGAGCGTTGATTACGCCTACAATTGTGCGTATTGCGCCCGATTTATCGGTGGCAAAAGTGTATGTAAGCATTTTTGCACTGCAAAAGTCTGTTAATGAGGTTTTTGAAGTAATACAAACACATGTGAAAAAAATCCGCCAAACGCTTGCCGCTCGCACCGGCAAACAATTGCGCATAGTGCCTGAACTTGCATTTTTCATAGACGATTCACTTGATTATCAAGAAAATATTGAAAATATTTTAAATCAAAAATAATGAATTACGACCCCATAAAATATAGTTTGGGCAAAGTGTTCAATGCTGCGCCATGGTTGCGAAAATTATTTTACGCCATGCTCAATGTGTTGCTTTTGCGCACATGGCACATTCGTAAGCAATTCAAATTGTGGGCAAAAACTGCGCCTGCCGATGCCCGCCTGCTCGATGCCGGCGCCGGTTATGGACAGTATGTATATTATATGTCAAAATTTTCAAAATCGTGGAAAATCACAGGCGTTGACCTAAAACAAGAGCAAATTGACGATTGCAGCCGATTTTTTACCAGAATTGGCAAAGGGCAACAAGTACAATTTGTAGCTGGCGATTTAACGAAATTTATAGCTTCCGAAGCGCAAGATTTTATTTTGTGCGTCGATGTTATGGAACATATTGAAGAAGACGAAACGGTGTTCCGCAATTTCCGTCAATCGCTCAAAAGCGGCGGTACTTTACTTATTTCTACCCCTTCCGACAAAGGCGGCTCCGATGTTCACCACCACTCCGACGAATCATTCGTAGGCGAACACGTGCGCGATGGTTACAATATTGACGATATTTCCACAAAACTGAAAAATGCAGGTTTTAGGCAAGTTTCGGCATATTATTCCTACGGCACACCCGGAAATATTGCATGGAAATTATCTATGAAATACCCAATTTTGATGCTCAATTGTTCAAAATTATTTTTCATTCTATTGCCGTTTTATTATTGTGTAGTGTTCCCTTGGTGTTTGTTGCTGAATTATTTCGATACAAAAATGACGCATGAGCGGGGGACGGGATTGATTGTAACGGCAATTGTCTGAACCATGATTTTAACAAGATTTATAAAAGATTACCATGATTAGAAAACAAGACACAAGACTAAAAGACACAAGACTAAAAGACACAAGACTAAAAGACACAAGACTAAAAGACACAAGACAACAATTAAACAATAAATATCAATAGCGTTCTTTCTCCTCCCCTTGTGGGGGAGGTTGGGAGGGGGCTTTAACCCCTAAAAAAATGACCCAATTTAAAATAACCAACGACGATTTCATAGACATTGTACACAACAATCGAGCGTGTAAACTGATAAAAACCGAGAGTTTCAATAATTTCAACGAATCTATTTTAGGTTTGGGAACTATTGGCACCAAAGCAAATACTATTGAGGCTTTGAGTGTGATGCTTGACTTGGAGGGTTTTACCGATTTTTGCAAACAGGTTGACCCGCATTTGGCAGTGCCGCAGTATTTAAACGATTTTTTGAAATGGATTTTCGGCGAAATTAAGAATGAATTAATTTGCGAAACGTTTGAAGACGGCTATTCCACATGGGCAGATTTGCCGTTTTTGTCGAAATATTTGGGCGACGGCTTGCTATTTTTGTGGAACGCAGCTCAGTTGAGCGATGTAAGTATCAATAATATTATTGTGGCAATGTATAAAATTTGCAAAAAATATGAAAACGATTTTTTGCCGCAAATTTCACAAAAAGTAATACAACCACCGTTCAAACTGCGTTGCGGCATAGCGCGCGGAAATATTTACAGCGTGGGCAATGGCAACGATTTTGTGGGACCCTGTATCAACATTTCGGCGCGTTTGCAAAAACTCAATTCACTGTCGTTCTGTTTTTCGCAACGTGGCATTGATGTAAACGCATTTAGCAGCGATTTTTCCTCAACATTTATTACCAAAAAAGTAACAATTCGCGGCATTGGCGAAAATGAGCTGGTGTGTATGGTGCGTGAGGAGTATGAGGGGCTTGCGAAAAGTGAAAGAGATAAGTTTGGAGATGTTTGATTTTTAGATACAAGATTTTTAGACACAAGACACAAGACACAAGACTTTTTTGAAAGAGTAGATTTAAGTCATATTAAGCAACAAATAATTATGTCATTAGCAAAGCAAAATAATTTTGAAGAATTGGTAAACAGTATTTACCAAACGCACTGTTTTTTGCAAAGCATTGATATTCAAAATAATATATTGCCACTAATAGCCTTTCCCGAAAAAAGCCAGACAGTGTCTGGCTTTTTGGAAACACCTGTGGAAAAAAACATTTGGCTGACAGCGTCAGCCAAATCGGAAGACACCATGAACAAACAAATAAGATTTACGAATGGGCACAAGTTGCAACCTTGCGCCAAATGTGGGTAGCGCACGGATGCGAACGGGAAAAAAAGATTAATAACGGCTTAATGCAGAATTATTATGACACCAAACACAGATTATATACCAATTTTTATGAGAGTTTTTCTTGGAACAATATTTTTGTCTTTGGCAACAACAACCGTAGGGCAGCATTTTGACACAGTTCGTTTAGAGAAAAACACAATAATTTTAGGCGCATTTAACGATGAGAAAATAATTGCGGAAGGGAATAGACTTCTTGATAGTGGTATGGTTCAAGAGGCGATTGAGAAATATACTACTGTTGTTGAACTTTCACCAATGAATGTAGAGGCAATTTCAAGAAGAGCCTTTGCTTATTTGCAAATAGACAATTATTCCAATTCTCTTAATGATTACGATATTGCTTTGGAAATTGACAGTACAGATTATGCGAACTTATCTAACAGAGCACTTGTGAAGTGGTATCTTAAACAATATGACGACGCTCTTGTTGATTGTAATAAATCGCTGAAATATAACCCAAATTATGCTTATGCCTATTTTCATAAAGGACATTGTGAATATACTCTTGGCAATTATAGAGAAGCAATCAATTGTTATAGCAAGGCTATTGAACTTGATTCAACTATTACAAGGGCTTTTTACAATAGAGGTGTCGCAAAGTTTGAAGCAGATGATATATCCGGTGCTTGTGCTGATTGGAAAATTGCAAGAGAACTTGGACACAAAATGGCAGATTCAGTGTTAAAAAAATATTGCAAATGATGTATAAAAATGAAAATAAATAAAACCTCGCTTGAGTTGGTCGCATTAAGAGAAATAATACAAATTCGTTGATGAGTGGCGATTAAAATTTAAAAAAACATGAAAAAAAACACACAAATAGGCATAATCCAATTGGCAATAACCGCCGATGTTACAAAAAACAGAACTCGTTTAGCAGAACAAATTACCCAATGCGCCAAGCAAGGCGCGCAACTCGTGGTATTACAAGAATTACACGACAGCCCATATTTCTGTCAAACCGAAGATGTGGCAATGTTCAACTATGCACACCCAATTCCGGGCGAGGCTACCGATTTTTATTCCAAAATAGCGAAAGATTTACATATAGTATTGGTAACATCGCTTTTTGAAAAACGTGCACCGGGCTTGTATCACAACACGGCTGTGGTGTTTGAAACCGACGGCAGCATAGCCGGAAAATACCGCAAAATGCACATTCCCGACGACCCTGCGTATTATGAAAAATTTTATTTTACCCCCGGCGATTTGGGTTTCAACCCCATAGAAACATCGGTAGGAAAATTGGGGGTGTTGGTTTGTTGGGACCAATGGTATCCCGAAGCCGCTCGCCTAATGGCTATGAACGGTGCCGATATATTGATTTACCCCACCGCCATAGGTTGGGAAAGCTCCGACAGCGATGATGAAAAACAACGCCAATGTTCCGCATGGCAAATTGCTCAACGGGCGCACGCCATATCAAATGGTTTACCCGTAATTTCGGTCAATAGAGTAGGAGTAGAGCCCGACCCATCGGGAGCAACAAATGGTATTCAATTTTGGGGAACGAGTTTTATTGCCGGAGCGCAAGGCGAAATTTTGGTGCAGACAAGCAATTCCCAAGAAGAAACAATCGTCGTTCCGGTATCGCTTTCACGTTCCGAACAAGTGCGCCAAATCTGGCCCTTTTTCCGCGACCGCCGCATTGATGCGTATGGTGATATTTTGAAGCGGTATGGGAATTAAAAACTGTTTGAATTTTCAAATATTGACTTTTTTCTGGATTGCTTCGTCGTACCTCCTCGCAAAGACGCTCTTTTGTTGATTTGTGCGAACTCTCAAAAGAGCGTCTTTGCGAGGAACGAAGCAATCCAGTTATTTTTGAATTAAAAACTGTTAAAAAGTTGTTTAAAACTTGTGTATTGGCGTGTTCATAACTAAATTTACAGTTTACAATTTACAATTTACAATTAATTGTAGCTTTGCAGAAATTAAAAACTCATGGCAAAAGAATACAATAAACGCCCCCCGCAAAAACTTGAAATAGACTATGCCGGCAAAATTCCGCCGTTTTCCGAAGATTTGGAAGAAACCGTGCTTGGGCAGCTTATGCTCGAAGACGATGCGATATTGCAGGTAATTGAGGATTTGAAACCCGACACGTTTTACAACAAAAAACACCAAACAATATTTTCGGCAATCCTGAAAATTTCGAGCAATCAAGAGCCGGTAAATATTCAAACCGTAATTGAACAATTGCGCAAAGAGGAAAATTTGGAATCCGTGGGTGGTGCGTTTTTTGTTGCGCAATTGACGCAAAAAGTTTCGTCGGCAGCACACATTGGGCATCATGCCAAAATGTTGGCGCAAAAATTTATTCAGCGTGAATTGATTCGCGTGTCGGCGCAAATTCAGGAAAAAGCCTTTGACCCCGCCGTTGAGGTCGATGATTTGGTGGATTTTTCGGAAACCGAGATTTTTAAAGTTTCCGAAGGGAATATTAAAAAAGCCGCTTTGCCTATTAATTTGGTTATTGAGCAGGTGTTTGAAAATATTAAACGGGCGCAGGAAAATAAAAATAAATACAGCGGTCAGCCAAGCGGATTTAGCGATTTAGATGCCATAACTTCGGGTTGGCAAAATGGCAATATGATTGTCGTTGCGGCTCGTCCGGCAATGGGAAAGACGGCGTTTGTGCTTACCATGTTGCGCAATATGGCAATTGATTTTCAACTTCCGGTGGCAATGTTTTCGCTTGAAATGAGCAACGACCAGCTGGTAAACCGCCTTATTGTGGGCGAAAGCGAAATTTCGCACAGCAAAATAAAAAACGGCAATTTGAACGAAAACGATTGGACTACATTATATAATAGAACAAAAGCGTTGGGCGTTGCGCCGATTTTTTTGGACGACACGCCGGCTCTTTCCATTATGGAATTTCGGGCAAAATGCCGCCGTTTGTACGAAAAACACAAAATTCAATGTGTGTTTTTGGATTATTTGCAATTGATGACGACCAATAATCCGGCAAACCGGCAAGAAGAAGTAAGTATGATTTCACGGCAAATAAAATCGGTGGCTATGGAGTTGAAAATTCCGATTATAGCGCTTTCGCAGTTGAGCCGTGCGGTAGAAACCCGTGGCGGTAACAAACGTCCGCAACTTTCCGACCTGCGCGAATCGGGGGCAATTGAGCAAGATGCCGACTTGGTACTTTTCATACATCGCCCCGAATATTACGGACAGACGATAGACGAAGAAGGCAACTCCACAAAAGGTTTAGCCGAAATTATTATTGCCAAAAACCGTCACGGAGCGAGCAATGATATAAAATTGCAATTTATACCGGAACTTACCAAATTTACCGATAGAATTGCAGGCGGCGGATTTTCAATGACCGGCGACCTTCCGCCTATTTCAAATTTCGATGTGGCAATGTCGGGTGGAGCATCGAATTTTGAAACACAAACATTCTCGTCGAAAATGAATGCACCGAAAACTACGGAATTTGATACTACGATTGAGACTGTGCCGGCGTTTTAGTTAGGGATTAGGAAATAGGAGTTAGGGAATAGGAAGTGAAATTTGGAAAATTGTTGTATCTTTGTGGTTGAATTTTGAAATTAGTGATTATGGAAACTATGCTATTAAAAAAACAAAGAGGGCGAACCATTAATTTAAGTCTTAATAGGCGGCAAGTGGTTGATGTTTTCCGTTTTATGGACGAACAAGATAGAGAGTATGTTTATAACGAAATGAAAAAAATTCTTTTTTTTAACAAAGTTAAGAATTTGAAAAAATCGTTTGTGGGCAATGGGCTAACAATGGAAGATATAACAGCAGAAGTAGAAGCCGTAAGAAATGCAAGATATGACGACAAAATTTAACACAACAATTGAGACTGCGGCAGCGTTAACCATTTATCATTAACCATTAATCACTAACCACTAAAATGCGCCTCATATTAAAATTACTACTTATTAATTGGCTGCGCCGAGCTACGCTTTGCTTCGGTTGTTCATTATTAATTGCTCATTGTTCATTTTCCATGAGCTTCCTAATCCCCATGGACAACACCCAAAAAAACCACCTAAAAGCCTATGGTATAGTATATTGGGCATTGCAAAACAACAGCGACTCGCAGTGGCTTTTGAATTATCGAGGCGGAAGTTTTTTGTGTGAATACACTCCTGCAATTAAAACGCAGTGCGATATTCGAGGTGTGAGTTACGAAATTATTGCCGATGTAAAAGCAGCGCAAATTCTCGCCGAAATTTCGGCAGATGATGTGAATATGGACGCTGTAAAACTCGAAAAAGCTCCAAAAATTGCCGTCTATTCGCCCAAAGATAATTTGCCGTGGGACGATGCCGTAACGCTTGCGCTTACCTATGCCGAAATTCCCTACACTGTGATTTACGACGAAGAAATTGTGCGTGGCGATTTATCGAAATACGATTGGTTGCACTTGCATCATGAAGATTTTACGGGGCAATACGGTAAATTTTATGCAAATTATCGTTATGCCGATTGGTACAAATCGCAAGTTGCCAATGCCGAAGCAAGTGCTCGTGCATTGGGTTTTAGCAAAGTTTCGCAATTGAAATTGTATGTGGTAAAAACCATAAAAGCCTACATTGAAAGCGGCGGATTTTTGTTTGCAATGTGTTCGGGAACAGATACTTTTGACATTGCGTTAGCTGCCGAAGGCGTAGATATTTGCGAAAGCATGTTCGATGGCGACCCTGCCGACCCCAATGCACAGGAAAAATTGGATTTTACGAAATGTATTGCCTTTCAAAACTTTACGCTTGAGCGAAATCCAATGATATATGAATATTCCAGTATTGATGCCACCGACACTCGCCGCGTAACCGAAGCGGAAGATTATTTTACCCTGTTTGAATTTTCGGCAAAATGGGACCCCGTGCCTACGATGCTGTGCCAAAATCACGACCATATTATAAAAGGTTTTATGGGGCAAACTACGGCATTCACTAAATCGTACATAAAACCACACGTGCTCATAATGGGCGAATTTAAAGCAGCCGGCGAAGCTCGCTACATTCACGGCACGCACGGTAATGGCACATGGACGTTTTACGGCGGACACGACCCTGCCGATTACCGCCACTTAGTAGGCGACCCGCCAACAAATTTAGATAATCACAAAAACAATGCAGGGTATAGGCTTATACTTAATAATGTATTGTTTCCGGCGGCTAAGAAGAAAAAGCAGAAGACGTAAAATTAGACGTAAGACTAATAGACATAAGACTTTTAGACTTTCTTAAAAAATAATTGCCTGTGCGGTGAAAAAACTTGTTATTTGCCGCAAAAATGCGGTAAATATGTTGTATATTTACCGCAAAATAGTTTTTGATATGGCTAAATATATTTATCAATACGAAAATTGGACTGATTTTGGTTGGCAAAATGCAGTTGTGAGTGCGGCATTGGGCGAAGTTCGTCTTTTGCAAGGGAAAATTTTAGGACAAATTCATTCGCTCGGTTTTTTGTCGAAAGAAGAAAAAAATCTTGAAATGCTTACGCTTGATGTAATTAAATCGTCGGAAATTGAGGGCGAAAAGTTGAATTATGCACAAGTTCGCTCGTCTATTGCCCGACGTTTGGGCATAAATACGGCAGGACTTGTTTATTCGCCCCGAAATGTTGAGGGAGTTGTAGAAATGATGCTTGATGCCACACAAAATTACAAAAATCCATTAACGGAAGATAGGTTGTTTGGTTGGCACGCAGCACTTTTTCCAACCGGTTACAGTGGAGTGTACAAAATTGAGGTCGCACAATACCGCAGTGAAGAAATGCAGGTTGTTTCGGGTGCAATGGGAAAAGAACGGGTACATTACGAAGCTGTTCCAGCGAAAGATGTAAAAGCGGAAATGGACAAATTTCTTGTGTGGTTAAATGATGACAATGTTGTAATAGACAGTGTGTTGAAATCAGCTATTGCTCATTTTTGGTTTGTCATAATCCACCCATTTGACGACGGTAACGGACGAATTGCACGGGCAATTTCCGATATGCTACTTGCGCAAAGCGAGAGCAGTCCGGAACGGTTTTATAGTTTGTCGAAACAAATTCTTACGGAACGGAATGTGTATTACGAAGTCCTCAAAAAATCGCAACATAGCAGTAATGATATTACCGAATGGCTTGTTTGGTTTTTGAATTGTTTGAAACACGCATTGCTCGAAACCGAAGAAAGTATGCAAAATATTGTGCGTAAGGCAGAATTTTGGGAACAACACAAAGAAACTTCAATCAATGAACGCCAACGCCTAATGATAAACAAACTATTCGACGATTTTTTTGGAAAACTCACGTCCTCAAAATGGGCAAAAATCACAAAATGCTCTACCGACACCGCTCTGCGCGATATTAAGGATTTGATTGAAAAAGGAATTTTGCAACAGGAAGAGGCTGGGGGACGAAGTGTGAATTATACTTTGAAATCACAGTAAAACAACAAAAAAATGAAAACAAAAAAACTTCTGCCTTTTGGCTTATTACTCATTGTGAGTGTGTTTAGTGTGGTATTGCCCTGCAATCGAAAATAAATCCGCCGCCATTGCCCGAATGGTCTTCGGGAAGTCCTTTTTTTTAAGAAAAACTTATGATGCGAACGGTTAGAGTTGGCGTTATTGTTTTTAAAACGCAAAAGTGCAATATTTTTCAAGGGGTACAAGGTGAAAAATATTTTTTCTCTTAAAAAATTTGTATGTCTTGTTTTTTATTAGAAAAGTGTTACTTTTGTATTTTGTGCAATGTAACGAAGAAGTATTGCAAATAACAACTAAAAAAATGAACCAAACCATTGCCAATAAGCTACAAACATTTTTTCCTGCCTATCCGGTAGAGAAAGCGTGGGTATTTGGCTCGTATGCACGAGGCGAAGAAACTCGCAAAAGCGATGTTGATGTTATGGTACAATTTGATAAAAATGCACGTATTTCGTTGTTTGATTATGCTGGGATAATGGTTGACCTTGAAAAAGTATTGCGCAAAAAAGTTGATATGGTAACCGAAGGCGGAATAATGAATTTTGCAAAAGAATCAATAAATAACGATAAAATTTTAGTATATGAGAGAACAAATTAGAGACAAAAATAGATTAGAACATATTCTTGTGTCTATTGATAATGTATTTGAATTTACAGAAGGAATAACTTTTGAAGATTATGTTGCCGATAAAAAAGGGAAGTTTGCTATTGTAAAAAATTTGGAAATTATTGGTGAGGCTGCATATAAACTTACCAATGAATTTAAAATAAAACACCCCGAAGTAAATTGGGGAATAATAATCAAAATGCGCCACGTTTTAGTACACGGCTATTACCAAATTGAAGATGTAATTGCGTGGGAAATAGCACAAAAAGACCTGCAACCTCTCAAAGAACAAATACAAAATTTATATAACAACTACACAGAATAAAAACCAAGTGCCTACAAGCACTTTATGATACTTATTGGAAATAAACATTTTAGTTTATTCTTTCTATCTGAAAAAGTTTGGCGATTTTAGAAGTGGAAAGGTTGAGTTGAAATGTTCGCGTTATGGCGCGAGCTTTTGATTTAAACTGCCACTTCGGGTTACGCCAAACAATTTACCTCAGATAGCGGGATAACTTAAAAAGTATCGCGCTTTTTTATTGCCAAATTTTTAGAAAATAAATACAAATAAATATTCACTTTTTAAATCAAATTATTATGAATCAGAAAATTACAAAAAACTCTGTACAATGGTGGCGACCATTCCAAAGAAACGCAAGTAATCCGAGAGGATTAAAGTTTTTAATTACGACAATATTTTTCGGATTGGGGGTGATGTCTGCTTTTGGGCAGTCCTACAACGCAGCAGGTGCAGTAGCATATTCTAACAAATGGACGAATGAGATTGATACTAAAAACACTAAATCAACTTCTGATGATGCAACAATTAGAAAGGGAGAGGTTGATAATGGATTGCAAAATAAACCTAATTATCATAACAAAGATTACGCCTATTGCGGCACACTGAGTAACAATGGACAATATAGTAATGATTGTGCTAATTTTGTGTCGCAATGTTTAGTGCGAGGTGGTGGATTAAATCAAAACGCATATAAGCCAAATCCTGATGGACATATTATTAATTGTGTACCCTTGCACGAGTATTTAAGAGCAACTTTTCCTAATGCAGAATATGCGACAAGTACTGTAACAAGCAATGGACCTACTAATATTCCGAGTTGGTTAGCTCCGGGCGATATTGTAATTTGGTGGGATAGAGGCGTTGGCTTATCTAAAGGAAGTGGTTCTAATCATACCGCAATAGTAGCAACAAACGATAAATTGTTAAATGCTCATACAAGTAATAGACATCATAAGTCATTGAGTTGGTTTAAAAATGGTTCAAGTTGGAGTTATATCAGTTATTATCATATTTCAGAGAACAATCCCGTTTCAAATGTTATTCCAAATGTTTCAAATGAACGCCCCCGAATAGACATAGCTATTCCCAATAATAGTTTTACGAATAATATAAAAATTATGCACGGAGGACGTTATAACAATGAAGAAGTAATAATTTCTGTTGGAAATGCCAACACGATAGGAAGAGATAATATTAAAATTGTAGTTAAAGGAATCAATGGAGAACCTGCTTACTCCGATGATGACCCACAAGCATATTATGGGACAACTCAGTTGCGTTTTTTTGCCGGCGACAGAGCTCCATTGTCCGCAAATCAATGGTTTTGGTCGCCAAATCCCGGTAGTGTGGCGTGGGATAATAAATGGGTTAAAATCATTGCTGTAAATACACGAGGCTACGATAATAATGTAACAGACGCAAATCATTGGAACTCAAATTGGATACAATCCGAACCGAGATATGTACGAATAGTCCCTCAAAATATAACTGCCAATGATTTATATCCTTTGATTACTACAATAGATAATCAAACAGTTAACAACAATAATATTTACGATGTAAACGCGGTTCCTTTCAGTAATGATATAAGTTTTATAGTTGACGGCAGAGGTTATGTTGGAGATAATAGCTATGATGCTTGGGAAAATGATATAGGAATATCTTACGTTATTCTTAATGGTACTCCTAATTATTCAGACCCATATGTCACAGAAACTCCTTATAGTGGTATTAATGGCACGTACAAATTTTTTACTTCCGAAGAAAATCACGATGCAACTGTGAAAGAAAAATTTCATTTATATCCGGAAACTCGTTCTGAATGGGAAGGGCGATATGTTAAAATTATGCCTTGGAACACTCAATATTCAATTTGGGGGAAAGCTCGATACATAAAAATAATTCCAACTTTGGAAACTCTTACAGTTTCACATGGAACTCTTTTGCCTATCTTCGACCCCGATATTACGCATTATACTGTTGATGTACCAAACAATGTAACAAGCATTGATATTTCGGCATCAGCACACAGTTTGGCAACAACTATAACCAAAAAGGGAATGCAAAATAATTTACAAGTTGGCAACGATAATACTATTGAAATAGAAGTAATCGGAAATAATGGAGCGAGTAAAAAATATACAATAATTGTAACTCGTGATGTGGGTGTAACAACGCCACCTCGAACTCCCGACTCTTACGAACCGAACAACACGCAAGTAACAGCGTCTAATTTGTCTGTAAATTTTTCGGGCAACTCGGCAACTGTTAATACACTCGGCTCAAATTTCCACACAAGTAGCGATGTCGATTATTACAAAATTGAGCTACCTGTGGGCTACAATTATACAGTTACGCCACAACTGCACGATACAGACAACAGTAGTATTTATACAGTAGATGCGAAATTTTCCTATTCGCGAAACGGAGGTAGTGCTTACTCTTCATCTTCGGACAACCATAGTGCTTTTTCAGTAGAAAACGGCGGAACGCTGTATTTTAAAGTAGAGCCTTATTCTTCGGGTGATATGGGAACGTATTTACTTTCGATAAATATTATAAGAACTGAGGTAGGTGTACAACCACCAACAGTAATAACACTTCGCGCTGAAGATGTTTTAGCAACATCGGCAACGTTGAAAAAAGAAATAATAATGGGCAGCGAACAAATTCCAAACCCAAACCAAGGATTTGAATATCGAATTAAAGGAACAGAGCAGTGGTTTGTTTCCACAACAGGGAATTTAATAGGATTGACCGCAAATACAACATATCAATTCCGTGCTTATGCCACAACAGTGAGAGGGGTAACAACCTACGGCGACATATTGGAATTTATCACAGAAGACGAAACAGCACCATCATGGGAAGTAGGAACACCCATTGCAAGTGATGTAATTGCAACACTTAAAAATGGGGTACTTACAATTAAAGGAACTGGAGCAATGCAAGATTTTACTTCAACTAATAATCTTCCTTGGTCGAGTTTTATCAATAGCACATGGAACAAACTTACAGGTGTGGTTATTGAAGATGGAGTAACAAATATAGGCAAAAATGCTTTTAGAGCAGTTGTTAATCTTTCTTCGGTTTCTATTGGTAATACTGTAACAGATATTGGGGAGTATGCTTTTTTTCAATGTACTGCTTTGTCTTCAATAACCATTCCTAATTCTGTTACAACTATTAGACAGAGTGCTTTTTCCGGTTGTAGTAATTTGTCGGCAATTGTTATACCTAATTCTGTAACTTCTATTGGTTTATATGCTTTTTCAAATTGTTCTAACCTTTCATCGGTTTCTTTTGGTAATGGCATAACAAATATTGGAAATTATTCTTTTCAAAATTGTAACGGTTTAACAACGATAACTATTCCGGAATCAGTTGCTATTGTTGGTTATGGAGCTTTTCAAAATAGTGTTGGTTTACAAAGTGTATATTTCAATGCTACAAATTGTACTTCTGTTGGACCAAAAGATTACCCTGCTTTTTCCGGTTGTACAAACATAACAACAGCGCATATTGGCAGTAATGTTACAAATATTCCTGCGTATGCTTTTTCGGGTTGTAATATAACTGAAATTTATTCAAAAGCCACTGTAGCTCCGGCAACACGAGCTAATAGTTTCGATGGTATAGACCGAAAAACCTGTAAGTTATATGTTCTAACATGCGCAGTAGCAAACGAATATAGGAGCAATACGGAATGGAATGGTTTTTCTTCTATTTTTGCAGAAGGAGCAACAGTTCCTTGTGTAATTGAACCTAATACTATTTCTCTTAATTCAGCAAAAATATCATTATCTATAGACGAAACAAAATCACTTACAATAACCGTTTCGCCAAGTAATGCAAGCAAATCAAATATACAGTGGAGTAGCAACAATCCCAATGTGGCTACTGTAAGCAATGAGGGACTTATTACCGCAGTTGCAGTTGGCACAGCAACAATTACAGCTACTACTGCGAATGGAAAAACAGCTACTTGTATGGTAACAGTATCGCCAAGTACCGGAATTGATGATATTACCACATCAGACCTTCTTGTATATCCCAACCCAACCACCGGCATAGTAAACATAAGTGAGCCGAGCGAAATCAAAGTATATAATTCATTTGGCGCATTGCTGATTACAACATTCGGTACACAAGTTGATTTATCGAATTACGCCAATGGTGTGTATTTTATACAGGTAAATGGTAAACGAATAAGTGTGGTAAAAAGATAGAAAATTCCTCTAAATCCTTCTTTACAAGGGAACTTGTGGAAACCCCAAAGTCGAATAATTTTTATTTGACTTTGGGGTTCTTCTTTATACGACACAAAACATAAAAAGAAAAATCGCTATTTTATCAATAAGTATCATAAAATGCTTGTTGTCACTGTTTTGTTTTTATCAATAGGCAAAATTTTTGTTAATAATCCAAACGCAAGAGTACATTTTTTCTTTACACTTGCATGCCTTTCTTGAAAATATTTAATGCAAAATTGTCGTTTGTCTATGTTTCTTTTGTATTCTGTAAAAATATTGTAATTTTGCAGTTCAAAAACCGAAGGAATAATCCTCAACACAATTTCTTTTCTTTAAAAAAATGTGTTGAGGATTTTTTATGGTATTGCTTTTTTTGAGAAAAATTTGTATCTTTGTACTACAATTTAAGAAAATGAATTTTATAGAGCAAAAATTGAGTGCAATTCTTGACCTTTGTAAAAAATACAAAGTTAAAACGTTATATGCTTTCGGCTCGGTATTGACAGACAAATTTAACGACCAAAGCGATATTGATTTAATTGTTGATTTCAAACGAATGCCGTTGAGAGTTTATTCCAATAATTATTATGATTTTAAATTTTCTTTGGAAGATATGCTTAAACGTCCTGTTGATTTGCTTGAACATAAGGCTATTAGAAATCCGTATTTTTTGGAAAATGTCAATAAACATAAAAAATTGATTTATGGAACTTGAAATAAAGGCGTGGCTGTTTGATATTAAAACAGCAATTGCTAACGTTGAGAATTATCTTACCGACCGTCCTAAGATTTTTGCAGAATATAAAAAAGATATGCGCACAAAGCAGGCAGTTGAGCGGAATATTGAAATTATAGGCGAAGCAACGAAACGAATTTTAAATTTTGACAGCACTATACAAATTACGAATGCTCGCAAGATTGTTGCTACTCGAAATCGCATTATTCACGGTTATGATACGATTTTAGACGAACATATTTGGGCAATTGTTGTTAATGATTTACCTCTGCTGAAAGAAGAAGTTCATAATTTGCTGAATGAGTAAGTGCAATTAGTAAAATAATTTTCAATTTTCAATTTTCAATTCACAATTAAAGTGTATTTTTGCGTTGCATTTTTTTGAATTGATTATAATAATGTCAAATATACAAACCTTTTTCAACGATAAACGAACACGCATAGTGCTTGGCATTACCTGTGGCGCAATTGCGGTGTTTTTAACTTTTTCGTTTGTATCGTTTTTCTTCACTTGGGATTTAGACCAGGATAGACTTTTGAATAAATCCTCGTGGCAAGTGTTCACTTCGGCGCAACTCGAAATTCAAAATTGGGGCGGAAAATTGGGCGCAATTGTTTCAAAAAAGTTCATTCATGATTGGTTTGGCGTGTCGTCGCTGCTGTTTATTTTTATTTTTACTTTGTTTGGTTTGCGCTTGTTGCAAATTCCGGTGCGCTTTCTTCGCAAAAAAGTGTTGATTGCTTGCGTGAGTATTCTTGTGTTATCACTTGTTTTGGGTTATTTTTTCAATTCGGCGTGGGACGGTAATGTGGGCGGTATGCTTGGCTACACGTTTGGTTACAGGTTTTTGGTTGATTTGCTGGGAGCTATTCCCGCCGGAGCTATTATAATTGTATTGCTTGTGGCGTATCTGTTGTTTACCTATAAAAGTTCATTGGGATTTTTCCAAAAAGTATTAGCCGTAGATAGCGAGAGAAGGGTAGAGGACAACAAAATAAAACCGGAGCCTGCCATGGTGCAGAACGGTGTAAATTCTGCGTATAACGCAAATTTTAGCGAAGAATTATCAACATTTTCATCGTATCCTTCAAATAAAGAATTGCCAAAAACAAAAATTGCGAATACCGAAGTAATTTCACGGCGAAATTATAAAGTGAAAAATTCATTGTATAATGAAGATGCTTCGACAGGCTCAGCAACCGATGAGGTGTTTGATACTTCGACAGGCTCAGTAAACGAAAATGAGCCGTTTGAAATTGATATAACCGAAACTGCATATACGCCGAATGATGACGGTCAAGAAGTTGATATTCAACAAACTACCGAAAATCCGCAAGCAAACGATTTTGGTATTACCATTTCGTTGATTAATGAAAATGAGCCTAAAAAAGCAGAAGACAATACATTTGCCGATGCAACTTTCACAATAACCGATACTCGCCACGAAAACGATGGAGATTTTACAGATAATCAAGAATTTGAAATCGAAGACTTTGAAATTACCAACACGCTCGACAATGACGATGAAATTGACGATGATTTTGTAGGCGAATTGCAGGATTACGACCCTACGTTAGACCTTTCGTATTACCAATTACCGTCGATTGATTTACTTGAAAATCATCAATCGTCGAACAATGAGGTAACTACGCAAGAGCTTGCCGAAAATAAAACTCGTATTGAAGAAACGCTTAAAAATTACGGTATTGGCATAAAAAGTATTTCGGCAACCATTGGACCTACAATTACGCTTTACGAAATTATTCCTGCTGACGGCGTGCGTATTTCAAAAATAAAAAATCTTGAAGACGATATTGCATTGAGTTTGGCTGCGCTTGGTATTCGTATTATTGCACCCATTCCGGGTAAAGGAACTATTGGTATTGAGGTGCCGAATAAACACCCCGAAATTGTTTCCATGCGCAGTATTATTAATTCAAAAACCTTTCAAGAGGCAAAAATGGATTTGCCGGTGGCGTTGGGAAAAACTATTTCAAACGAAACCTACGTATTTGACCTTACCAAAATGCCGCACTTATTGGTTGCCGGCGCTACCGGGCAAGGTAAATCGGTGGGTTTGAACGCCATAATGACATCGTTGCTCTACAAAAAACACCCTGCGCAACTGAAATTTGTACTTGTTGACCCCAAAAAAGTGGAACTTACTCTGTATCAAAGTATTGAAAAACACTTTTTGGCAAAATTACCCGACGAAGAAGAGGCGATTATTACCGATACGCAAAAAGTGGTGGCAACGCTCAATTCGCTGTGTATAGAAATGGACACGCGCTACGATTTGCTCAAAAATGCAAAATTGCGTAACATAAAAGAGTATAACGAGCGATTTATTCAACGCCGCCTCAACCCCGAACACGGGCATAAATATTTGCCTTACATTGTGGTGGTAATCGACGAGTTTGCCGATTTGATTATGACCGCAGGTAAAGAAGTGGAGCTGCCTTTGGCGCGTTTGGCGCAACTTGCGCGAGCCATTGGCATACATTTAATTATAGCTACGCAACGTCCGGCGGCAAATATTATTACCGGTGCAATTAAGGCAAACTTTCCGGCTCGTATGGCGTTTAAAGTGGCTTCGGGTATAGATTCCCGTACAATTTTGGATTCCACCGGTGCAAATCAATTGATAGGAAAAGGCGATATGCTTATCACTCGTGGTAGCGAACTTGTGCGTGTGCAATGCGCTTTTGTAGATACGCCCGAAATTGAAAAAATCACGAACTTTATAAGCGAACAACAATCCTACGGCATGGCATTTCCGTTGCCGGAATACAAAAGTCCCGATAGCGGCAACGGCAACGATGCCGCGTATGACGACGATTCGCTCGACCCAATGTTTGAAGATGCTGCCCGAACGATTGTCAATAATCAACAAGGTTCAACATCGCTTTTGCAGCGAAAACTAAAACTCGGCTACAACCGCGCCGGTAGAATTATGGACCAATTGGAAGCCTGCGGAGTGGTGGGTCCATTCGAGGGAAGCAAGGCGCGGCAGGTAATTATTAGCGACGAACAAAGTTTGGAACGATTATTGGAAGGGTTACGGGTGCAGGGGAAATTATAGCCCCCTAAATCCCCCTCAAGGGGGACTTCCTGCCGGCAGTCAAGTTATGAATGAAGAAAAACAATAAATAAAATAAAAACAGTATTAACAAATAAACCACAGTTCTAAAAGTCCCCCCTTGAGGGGGGGATTTAGGGGGGCTTTAACATTATGAAAAAATTAGCATTAATTATCGCCACAGCAATTGTATCGTTCAATTGCGCATTTGCACAAGACGCAAAAGCAAAAACAATTTTAGACCAAGTATCGGCAAAAACGAAATCGTATTCAACCATTAAAATAGGATTTACTTTTGAACACAAAACCAAAGACGATGCTCAAAAATCGGAAAAATCGGCAGGAACACTTTTGTTGAAAGGTCAAAAATACCAACTTTCGCTTATGGGAAATACTATTTATAGCGATGGAAAAACTATGTGGACGCACATGATTGACGAAAAAGAAGTGAGCATAGCCAATGTGGAAGGTCAAGGCGAAGTGTTCAATCCGGCAAAAATGCTTACCATTTACGAAAAAGGTTTTAAGTATAAATTTATACAAGAACGTTTTGAAAATAATCGAGCAATTTATGTGATTGATTTGTACCCCGAAGATGTGAAAAATAGCGAATTTAGCAGTGTGCGTTTGACTATTCTAAAAGATAAATCGCAAATTTGGAAGATAGAATATTTTGCGAAAGACAAAAATATTTATGTGATTACCGTGAACACCTTTGAGCCGAATGTAACGCTTGCCGATAGCACGTTTGTGTTCGATAAAACGAAATTTCCGGGTGTTGAGGTAATTGATGAGCGGTAAATTTTAGAACGCAGATGACGCAGATAACACGGATTATCGCAGATAAAAAATCCGTGTTATCTGCGTCATCTGCGTTATCCGTGTTCTAAAAATATAGTTTATGGTATTTCTCCAACGTATACAAGCTTTCGCCAAACTTGGCGAAAAATTACAAGAATTGCTTACGCAACCAACCAACGAATTTTTACAAATCCTGCAAAAAGCAGAAAGTCAAAATCCATGGTTTACGCAAGAAAATAGTAAAAAAATGCTTGCAAATATTGCCCAAATGCTCAACGCAGACAATTTGCAACAGTGGATTGAAAGCTACAATTTACCGGAAAAACCCGCAAAAACCATAGCCGTAATTATGGCTGGCAATATTCCCATGGTTGGCTTTCACGATGCGTTGTGTGTGCTTGTGAGCGGCAATGCGCTTGTGGCAAAACTTTCGTCAAAAGATGCCGTTTTGTTACCGTTTGTATTTGATTTATTAGTGGAAATTGAGCCCGAATTTGCCGATTTTATTCACATAGAACACGGATTACTCAAAAATTTTGATGCGATTATTGCCACCGGTAGCAACAATTCGGCTCGTCATTTTGAGTATTATTTTGGAAAATATCCGCATATTATTCGCAAAAATCGCAATTCGGTGGCGGTGTTAAACGGCAACGAAACCGTTGAAGAATTACAAGCCTTAGGTAATGATATTTTCGATTATTTCGGACTTGGTTGCCGCTCGGTTGCGAAATTGTATGTACCTCGCAATTACGATTTTACAAAATTATTTGATACATGGGACGGATTTTGGAATTTGACGCAGCACAATAAATATATGAATAACTATGAGTATAATAAATCAATACTGTTAGTTTCCGGCACGCCGCATTTCGATACCGGTTATGCGCTTTTTACCGAAAATAGCGATTATAATTCGGCAATTGCGGTTAATCATTTTGAACAGTATGAAAATGCCGAACAACTTGCGCAAAAATTACAACATGATAGTGAATTGTTGCAATGCGTTGTGAGTTCGTTCGATATAGACGGTGTACCAATAGTTCGATTGGGCGCAGCGCAAGAAAATAAGCTTTCGGATTATGCCGATGGGGTTGATGTTGTGCGGTTTTTAACAACTGAATAATTGACAATTATTAGAGTAAGCGCATTGAAATATAAAAATTTTACCTATATTTGCATTTACAATTTGAATATGAAATTATGAGTACTGCTGAATTAGAAATAAAAAAAGCTCGATTGGCTCGTCGAATTCTCAATGAAAATGACGAAAATATCATTGTTTTTCTTTGGGAAAGTTTTAGTAAAATGAAGCATACTGCAATAGATACTGAAGAGAGAGAAAAACTTGTAAATGACTTTTTTCAATTTGTAGATGAAAACAGTATTATAGACCCTAATTTTAAGTTTAATCGAGAAGAGTGTTATGATAGACAAATATTTCTTCGATAGTAATGTGTGGTTGTATATGCTCCTTGAAAAAGGTAGCGAGAAAGCTTTAATTGCTAAAGACTACATAGAACCAAGGGTGTTGGAAAAGCAAGTTGTGATTTCGTGGCAAGTTCTCAACGAAGTTAGTGCTAATTTGTTTAGAAAAGGTTTTGAGGAACAGCAGATAGTAGCAACGGTTAAGTGGTTGTGTGAGATTGCTCATGTTCAAGATTTTACAGAAGAAATAGTATTGGGAGCCTCATTGTTGCGAAAAAAATATTCGTTTTCTTATTGGGACAGCCTAATAGTTGCCTCGGCAATAGAGGCTGATTGTAAATTTCTCATAAGTGAAGATATGCAAAATGGACAAAAAATATCAAATCTAACAATATGTAATATTTTTGCCGATTAATTCAAAATTATAAAAACTAAAAACCAAGTGCCTACAAGCACTTTATGATACTTAGTGGAAAATAGCGTTTAGCTATTCCTGCCCTTGAAACTTAGGAAACTTCAATACATTGCAGAATAATTAATGCTCGCGAGAATGCGGGCTTAATTGTTGCAGTGTAGGGTATCCTAAGACCTCAAGGGCGGACAGTAAGTCCGCTTTTTTTTGTATGATTGCGCAAAGGAATGAGAAACTTTATAAATAATTATATATCAATCACTTAAAATTAGAAATTATGAAACAGAACGGAAAATTAAACAGAGTAATGGCGAATAGAAACCATTTGAAAAAGTTAGTTGTATTTTTTATTGCGATTTTTGCTTCGGTGGGGGTGTGGGGTCAATCAACCTTTATTATTGAAGGTCTAATTTGGGGCAATAGCGAAATGCCTGCAAAATTTGCTTTTAATTTAGAAACAAAAGATTTAATCAATACGGTGCAGTTAGACGGAGAATCTATGCGTGTGAAATGTAAAATCGAACATATGTCCACAATTGTCGACGGGAATAAAAAATTGGTCAGATTTTATTTAAGTGATTGTCCCGCATGGTGTGATGTTGTATTAATTCAGAAAGATATGATTTCGTGGGGGATAGTGGACAAAATTGAATTAGACGGAACATTCACGGGAATGGAGGATTTAACTTCACAAGGATTGCCATTTGATTTCGATAAATTGTACAATGAAGTAAAAAAATATGAGAAACCAACTACCTCAACTACGCCTAAAACTCAACCCCAAACCACCACTACAACCACCCCAAAAACCCAGCCCCAAACTACAAGCACTGCGGCGAGTGCAGAATATGTAGAACTCAGAGGAGTAAAATGGGCAACTTGTAATGTTGGTAGTCGTGGTACATTTGTTTTGCAACCGCACCATGCCGGCAATTTATACACATGTAGCGAAGCGCAAAGTGCGTGTCCCGCAGGGTGGCGTTTGCCTACGAGAGATGAAATTTCTGATTTGGCAGATATGGGGGGGCATACTTTAACAACCCTGAACGGAGTAACTGGAAAAGAATTTGGATTTGTGGTAATAACGATAGGAGGTGATGGAGGCTCAGAAAGAAATATGATATTCTTGCCTGCAGCAGGTACTCGCAGTAGCAGCGATGGCAATGCAAGCGTGCGTGGCGGATATTGGAGTAGTTCCGTGTGGGGCAATGGCTACTATGGCGACTGCTTGACTTTTAATAATATCAGCGGTTATGCCAGCGTGGGTGGTACGCCTTGCACAGATGGGCGGTCGGTTCGTTGTGTGAAAAGATAATTTATAGAAGCAGGTTTTTAGAAAAATCTTTTTACAAAAAATAAAAGTAGAGATATAGCATGCTGCATCTCTACTTTTTTATGCTATTGTTTTTTTAGGAAGAATGTATTATTTTTGTGGAATAATGTAAAAATTACAATTATGGCAACAGCAACAATAAAAAGAAGTGCGAGAAGAATTTCAGTGAAAAACGCTATGCGTGAGGGAATTTATGTAAAAATGCCTCAATCCGATATGGTATTTTTTCAACTTTTTGCCGACAAAATGGGGTGGTTGGTTAATAGCAAACAAAATCTTTGGGACGAATATATTAAAAACAGTCCTAAAAATGTTCCATTGACCGATGAAGATATAATGAACGAAGTGAAAGCGGTACGTTATGCGAAAGTGTAGAATTATTATTGACACCAATCTTTGGATTTCATTGCTTATAGGCAAAAGACTATTGGAGTTGCGTTCTTTATGCAACGACGATACAATTGCTGTGTATTATTGTGCCGAATTGAAAGCGGAATTTATACGAATTGCTTCGAGTGAGAAAATTAGAAAATATGTTACAGAGGAACGTATTGTGAGTACTTTGGAATTGTTGGAAAATTCCTGTGTTGAGGTATCTCTAACAGACATTGTTGCAGCACCTCATTTACGAGATGCTAATGATTTATATTTATTGTCGTTAGCTCATACCGTTCAAGCCGATTATCTTTTGACCGGCGATAAGGATTTGTTGACCCTTCAATTTCACAATCAGACAAAAATTGTAACGTATAATGAATTTATTTCCATTTAATTATTACCATAAATAATATTTTTGTAAAAATTTTAATACATAATACTTATGATATACAAACTACGAATTATTTCCGATGAAAACGAACTATTTGCCCGTACAATAGAAATTTCGGAAAACGACACCTTCCTTTCGCTTCACAAAGCAATTCAAGATGCTTGCGATTACAACAATGCGCAAATAGCATCGTTTTTTGTTTCCGATGATGATTGGGATAAATTGCAACAAATTACCCCGATGGATATGTGCGATGAAGATACTAAAACGCTTCCAATGGAAAAAGAGGTTTTAAATCAGCACATTACGAAAGTTGACGATAAATTGATTTATCAATTCGATTTCTTGGGTGATAGAGCATTGTTTATAACTTTGACCGATATTGTAAAACCAAAGGCAAAAGTAGAGTATCCAATTTGTTCGCACGAAATAGGCAATGCGCCCCTGCAAACACTGCACGATGACGATGAATTTGCCGAAATGTTCAACGATTTGGAAGAAGGCGAAGATTTTGACGAGTTCGATGACTTAGACGATGAGTTCGATGAAGAATTTGACGATGAGGGTTACGACGATTTTGGCGGCGGCGGTAGCTATAATTACGATTCGGATTATTGAGAACAAAATAAAAGAACACGGATAACGCAGATGACGCGGATTTACACAGATTTTAATTTATTAATCTGTGCAAATCCGCGTTATCCGTGTCATCAGCGTTCAAAATAATTAATCATTAATCGTTAACCATTAATAATTAATTCGTACCTTTGCGGCAATTAAATTAAAAAATTCATAAATCATTAAATTATAAACTTATGACAATAAGTGCATTACAAAAAGAGCGTGCAGCATACGCTCCCAAATTACCAAAATCGTTACAAGGTGGTAGCGTGAAAGTTGTAACCGGCGCAGCAACTCAATCGGTTGCCGACCAAGCCGATATTCAAAAATTGTTTCCGCACACCTACGGAATGCCGATTTTAACATTTGAAGAAGGTTGTTGCTCGTGTTCACAAGAAAAACCGGTAATTAACGTGGGCGTAATTCTTTCGGGCGGTCAAGCTCCGGGCGGACACAATGTGATTTCGGGTATTTTCGACGGTTTGAAAAAACTTAATCCTGCAAATAAATTATACGGTTTCCTTGGTGGTCCCGGCGGATTGGTTGACCATAAATATATGGAACTAACTGCCGAAATCATAGACGAATATCGTAATACAGGCGGTTTCGACATGATTGGCAGCGGACGCACAAAATTGGAAGAAACTGCACAATACGATAAAGGTGTGGAAATTTGCAATAAATTAGGAATCAAAGCATTAGTAATTATTGGCGGCGACGATTCAAACACCAACGCTTGTGTGCTTGCCGAATATTATATTGAAAAAAATACCGGTATTCAAATAATTGGTTGCCCCAAAACTATCGACGGCGATTTGAAAAACGAAATGATTGAAACGTCATTCGGTTTCGACACAGCATGCAGAGTGTATTCTCAGCTAATTGGAAACATTATGCGTGATGCAAATTCCGCAAAAAAATATTGGCACTTTATTAAATTAATGGGTCGTTCGGCTTCTCACATTGGTTTGGAATGTGCTTTGCAAACGCAACCAAACATTTGTATAATTTCGGAAGAAGTGGAGGCGAAAAAACAAACACTTGGCGAAGTGGTAAAAAGCATTGCCGACGTGGTAGAAGCTCGCGGCAACAACAAAGAAAACTTCGGCGTTGCTCTTATTCCCGAAGGTTTGATTGAATTTATTCCCGAAATGAAAGTTCTTATTTCGGAATTGAACGACTTGTTGGCACATGAAACCGATGTGCAAAAAGCATTGCAAGGACTTACAGCGCACAGTGCCGAAGTATATAACAGTTTGCCTGCCGCTATTGCGAAACAATTAACTCTTGACCGCGACCCACACGGAAACGTGCAAGTATCGTTGATTGAAACCGAAAAATTGCTTATAGAAATGGTAGGCAAAGAATTAGCTGCCCGCAAAACTGCCGGAACATATAAAGGCAAATTCGCAGGATTGGCGCACTTCTTCGGTTACGAAGGTCGTTGCGCAGCTCCATCGAATTTCGATGCTGACTATTGCTATTCATTAGGATTTAATGCAGCGCAATTGATTGGCGCAGGCAAATCGGGTTATATGTCATCAATCCGCAACACAACTGCTCCTGCTAATGAATGGATTGCAGGCGGAGTGCCGGTAACAATGATGATGAATATGGAAAAACGCCACGGACACATGAAGCCGGTAATTCAAAAAGCATTAGTAACTTTGAACGGAAAACCATTCAAATTCTTTGCATCGAAACGTGAAGAATGGGCTACAAAAACGTGCTATGTGTACCCGGGTCCAATTCAATATTGGGGTCCAAGTGCGGTGTGCGACCAACCTACTAAAACTCTTTTGCTTGAGCAGAATTAAGATTTTAGACTGATAGATAAAAAAAACTCCTGTCGATTTTTCGGCAGGAGTTTTTTTGTCTTTCTTATTTTCCGAAAGTGTAAACAATACCGATGTTGATGCTGGCGACACATATTCCGTATGTTCCGCCGAAAATGTAGCTTTCTTTCAAATTAACATTCAAACCGAAAGATTTGAATAAATCATATTGAGCACCTACAACAGGAGCAAAACCAAAATGAGTTTCGGTCTCAGCATCATATTCATATTTATAGGAAACTCTCATCATATAAGCACCCAATTCTACACCGACATACGGTTTGAAACTTTTTTTACGGAAATAGTAATAACCGCTTGCAGTGACAGGCATTATAGTAATACCTTTACGTAAAACTTCTTTGTAGTCGTAGCAGGGGACGATAAAATCAATATTAATGAGGTACCCCCCTTTAAATTCCAAATAATAAAAACCAAAACCAAGACCGGCACCAATGTTTTCTGTTACCATGTATTTGCCTGTGATGTTTCCACCGAATCCCATGTCATACGGATTTTCAATTTCTTCCAAAAAATTTCCCAACGGAATTTGAAGTCCAAAGTTTGCACCTAATTTGACTTGTGCATTAGCCAATCCACCTACAAATAATGACAATACTACTAAAAAAAATACATTCTTTTTCATCTGTTTATTTTTTTCTTATTTTCCGAAGGAGTAAACAATACCGATGTTGATGCTGGTGACACATGTTCCGCCGGAAGTGAAGTTGTTTTTCAAATTAACATTCAAACCGAAAGATTTGAATAAATCATATTGAGCACCTACAACAGGAGCAAAACCAAAATGAGTTTCGGTCTCAGCATCATATACAGATTCATAGGAAACTCTCATCATATAAACACCCAATTCTACACCGGCATATGGTTTGAAACTTTTTTTACGGAAATAGTAATAACCGCTTGCCGTGACAGGCATCATAGTAATATCTTTATCATAACATCCTTTGCAGGGTTCGCAATGATCAATGTAGTTGTAGTGTCCTTTAATTTCTCCCAAATAATAAAAACCAAAACCAAGACCGGTACCAATGTTTTTTGTTACCATGTATTCGCCTGTGATGTTTCCACCGAATCCCATGTCATATTTAGCTTCAACAAAATTATTTATCGACAACGGAAATTGAAGTCCAAAGTTTGCTCCTAATTTGACTTGTGCATTAGCAAATCCACCTACGAATAATGACAATACTACTAAAAAAAATACATTCTTTTTCATCTGTTTATTTTTTTACAAATCGCAAAGTACCCAATTCCCGTATATTTCCCAAATCGGAATAATCATATTGGTGCAAACCGTCTTCGGCAATCATCATTAGCACATTGTTGAACGGAATTACATCGTAACCGTCCATGCCGGTGTAGTGCGCCAATTGATTGGCTATGATAGTTTGCGGATTTTTGGCGTTGAAAATTTTTAGTCCATCATCGCATACAAAGAGAGTTGAGTTGTCTATACCTAAACCTTTGGGTTTTGTCATGGCGTATGATGCTAATTCTCGTGGTTTGTACACGTCTTTCACATCAATTATTATTAATTCGTTGGTATTTTGCCCGCACACATTGCCGGAATGAATGGTTACATACGCTATATCATTTTCCACCACCACAGGGTCGCAACCGTAGGCGTGAGTGATTGACGAGCAATATTTTGGCGCAAGCGGATTGGCAACCGAATAAATTAATAATCCTGAAGGCGTACTGAAAAATAAATTTTCTTTGTAGCTGAAAATCGTTTCAACATTCCAACCGATATACATATTTTCCATAGCTTTGGTTGGCTCGCCTTGCGATACATCGAATGCCGACAATTGATTGTTGAGCACCACATACAAATAATCTTGATATAATCCAAAGCGCGACATTGAGCCGTTGATACCGTTGCCACCACCACCTGCCACTGACGGTGCTTTGGCGGCATCATTAACCGCAAATTCCATACCTCCACAGCAATATCTGTTGGCATGTCCCTCGGCATCCATTGTTTTTTCTGTCAATTTCCAGTCCACAATAATTCCTTTTGCCTTTGCCTCTTCCGAGTACACTGCGTTGTAATCAATTCCAAATTCATTATCAATAGGAGGGAGCACGTTTTGGAAAACATTTTCCAACATATCAATTATTTGCGGTTTTGCCGGATTGGAAATATCGAACCACACCAAATTGGAATACGCATCGGCATAGAGCAAATTGTTGCGAATTGCCAAATCGGCGTTGCCCAGCAATTCAATAAATCCAATGGCATGAGGATTTTGCGGACTGCGATTGTCGATAATGTGAATACCTTTTCCGGGCTCGGAAATGTAGAGGTAGCCATTGTGAAAACAAATTTTTCCACTGCCGCTCACTGCGTGTTGCCCATCGTTGGTAACTACTACTGATTTTAAAAATGCTTCGGACGACATGTACACCGGTTCGTTTACTTTATAGGTAACGGTTTCGGAATACTTTTTTTCGCAGGAAACGAAAAGTCCTGCAAGGGCTAAGAATAGGATTACTTTTTTCATGATTTTAAGATATTTAATTAATGATAATTTTTTCTTTTTTTAGGAGATTCCTGCTTTCGCAGGAATGACGTTAGAGAGATGAGTTAAAATTCAAATCGTACTCCGGCATTTAAACCTACCGAAAGAGGCGTTTCGCTCCGTACCGAAACAGGTTGATTATTTTTGAAATAGTAAATAATTCGCGGCTCGAAATACAAACCAATATTGCGATAAATGGTGTAATCAATACCAAATGCGGTGTTGAGCGACCACTGCACACCCGGAATATTGTCTTGCAACGATTGGTTGTGAAAAATTTTATCGCCGCCATACCATTGTCGCGTTACGGTAGTTTGGTTATAATCAAGTCGTAACCCTTTTTCCACCATGCCACCCACCGATGTGTACACGTTCCATTGTGGTTTATTCAATATATACACCACTATATTGAGTGGAACGCCTATATAATGAAGTTTTAGTGTGGCTGTGCGTGGCTGCCATTCGTTGTTATCTTTGAATTTTGATTGTAAAAAAGTGTAAGTCAAACCGGTTTCAAGTGCCAAATGTTTATTGATTTTTTTGCGAATATTCAATCCTACCGACAGCGGCGGCGCATGAGTTACTTCAGGAAATTGCCGGAAAATATCGTCAATTGATGGGTCGTATTGGTCAGGCAGTATAGAGTTTATTTTATCACCATTACTACTACTATTATTTCTATCACCACTAATACTACCATTAGGTGTATTTTCGAAAGCATAATCTTTGTCATTACCAGCCAAACTTGCCAAATCATTATTTGAAGAATAATTTGAATTACTTGCGCTAACAACAGCAGCAATAATCCACGAATTGTTATCGTGAATTTTTTCTTTGTTGAGAGTAAGGGAGTAATTTGCTACAATTTCATTATTGTGTTTGAATGGCGCAACTTCTTGTTTTTCGGAAATTATATTGTGTTCAATTTGAACAATATCGGGGGTTTCTGTTGTGGTTTCTGTTTCAGTATCGCTCGTTTTTTTGAAGTGGTCGCCTGTTACATATGTTTGTCCTTGAACCGATATTGTTGGGTAATGGTATTCTGTTTTTTGGATTTTTAGGTCAAGTTTTTGAGGTATTGAAAGTTCGATTGTAACACTTTCATTTTGAGTTTGTTGAATGGTTTTGTCGTTTGCAAAATTTTGTTCCGTATGCGTATTATCGCCATTGGAAATGCGCATAAAAAGAAGTAAGGCAAACGAAGCCGCTATGCCTGTGCTCGAAAACCACAGTAAAAACGCACGTGTTTTTCGTGGTCGTCGTTGCAGGCGTTCTTCCATTTCTGCCCAATAACTTGTATCAATTGGCAGTGTGTGTTCTGTAAGTCGTTCAAATATATTGTGTTGCATTTTCTTGTGATATAAATTGTTGAACATTTTTTTGTAAAATTTGCCGAGCGCGCATAAACTGCGACCTCGATGTTACTTCTTTTATTTTCAGCATTGTAGCAATTTCGGCGTGTGAGTAACCTTCTATGGCGTATAAATTAAAAACCGTGCGGAAACCATCGGGTAATTCGGCAATGCAGCGGTGCAAATCGTCGGTCGAAAGTTTGTCGAAAGCCAATGTTTCGGTATCTTCAATAATTTCTTCATATTCATCTATAATTGGCGCAAAGCGTTTTTTTCGTAATTGTTCAAGTGCGGTGGTTACAAAAATCCGTTTGAGCCAGCCTTCAAACGAACCGTTTCCCGCGTAATCGTCAATTTTGGTAAACACCTTATAAAATCCGTCTTGCAGCACATCGCGAGCAGTGTCTCGGCAGCCTGTGTAGCGAGCGCAAATACTTAGCATGGAACCGGCATAGCGTTCGTACAATTCTTTTCTTGCCCACATTTCTTTACGTTTGCAGCCGGCAATTACGTTGTGCTCGTTAAACATTTTATATGTGTTTTGTTGATAAGATGATTTGAGGTGGCGAAACGTTGCATGGAGAGTGAAAAAAAAGTTGACGAGTTGACAAGGAAACGAGTTGACAAGGTTAGAGGGAACGAGGGATTAGGAGTTAGGAAATAGGTTTTCAAAAAATTTCACAAATTGTTCCGCTTGTCGTTTCCGTGAAAACTGCTTTACATATTCGCGGTTTCCGTTTTGTTGAGTAAATCCGTTTTTTTGCCACTCTACATATTTTTCCAAAAGAAATTTTTCAGTTTCTTCTACTGTTGATGCTGCAATTCCTGCATTTGCTCGGTTTATAACTTCTTGCAAAACGCCTTCATCGTTGCGCACGCACAAAATTGGTTTTTCAACTGCCATGTATTCAAAAATTTTTGTTCCCACAATTCCTTTGGGCAATTTGTTTGCCAATAGCAATAAAACAGAACTTTTGTTGAGAATTTCGGGAATTTCGAAGTTTGAAACGGAATTGAAAATATCAATAAAATCAAGGATTTTGTATTCTTTGGCGCAATTTTGAATGATTTGTTTTGAATTTTTGTCTATCACATAAAACTGAATTTTTAGAGTTTCTACATCAAGTTTTTTTTCTGCCAAAAGTTGTGCAATTGCCTCAAAAAACAGTGAAGGGTCTTTTATTTCCCGACTTTCAATTCTGCCTGTGTAGGAAATTATAAAGTTATCGGATTCAATTTTTTGTGGGTAAAATAAATCGGAATCGAAACCATTGTAAATCAAATGAGTATTTGAGTTGTATTGCGACAAAAATTCTTTATGCCATTCCGAAACCGTTGTAACCGCACGGGCTTGTTGTAAAATTGTGCTGCGTTGGCGCAATAATTTTTTAGTAATACCGCTTGCAATAATTCGATTTATAAAAGCGCTGTTTGTTACTCGTTTGCTAATCAATTCATTATTTGGTGTTTGCTCAAAAATATCACGAAAATCGACAACAAACGGAATAGTGTGTTTTTTGCTTAATTGACACGCAGCTAACGTTGGAAAAATTTTAAACGTACTTGTAAGAATAAGCGAAATTTCGGTTTGTGTAATTATTTTTTCAGCCTTTTTGCGAATAATGTAGTTTTTGTAATTGAACAAGAAATCTAAAAGGAAAACAAAAATATATTTTATTTTTTGCCACAATTTATTTTTTGAAAAATAAAAATTAATGTACGTTACATTTTGCTCTTTTGCTAAATCGGGAAAAATATTTCGAGGCGAATATTCGGTAACAATAATCGGATTCCAATCCAAATTTTTCAAATACTTGCACAAATAGCCCATTCGCGGAGCAAAATCGGGAGGAAAGGCATCGCAGAGTATTAGTAGGTTTTTCATATCTCTATTCATTTTCTTCATTAATTTCCAAACAAGGCAACTTGTCACCCAAGTACAACATAAATTAGCATTAATCCTAATATTCCGCAAAACAAAGGAAACAATCCGCTTAATAATCCGGCTTTGCCTAAATTTTTATTGAAATTGTCATTATTTTTAATAGATTTTCTAAGTCCAATTGCAAATAAAATCATTCCAATTAAACCACAAGGCAACCAACCGGTTAGAAATAAAACCCAAAAAAACATATAGATATAATCAGCACCACCAAAGATAGATACCAATATAAACATTAATAAGGATATAAGCGGAAACAGATAAATAAAAAGAGCCAATAAATATATCTTAAATACTTTATTTTTCATTTTTGTTGTTTTTGTTATATTGCTGCAATATACTCCAAAATTTTACAATAAAGCTCCCTGTGATTATATTTTTCCGTTTCCGAAAACACTTGATTGTGCCACAATAAAACTATTTCGCCATTATATTTTTTCACGGCATCAATCAATAATTTTGTGTAGTCAAATGCTTCGTTTTCATTCAAATTCATATAGCGTTTGTTGCTTAAAGTACAATCCATAACGAGCAAAGGGTGCAAAATCAAATCACTCACTTCTTTTGTTTCTACATTAATATATTGTACCGGTCGGCAGGTGCCCAAACGAAAACCGGCACAATCGGCGTAGCCCAATGTAAAATCGTGCAGAATATTATTTTGCAGTAAAAAATCCATATCTGTGGGATTTTTAGAGCGAAGAAAGTGATTGCGATTACAGGTAATGTTTGTATTGCATTGTTTTTCTAAACTTTGTTTTTCGGCAGCAATAAATTCGGGTTTTTCGCTCGAAGCATAACTTGTGTGCAAACCAATAGTTGCGCCTGATTTTTTTAATAATGAAATCAATTGCCGTGCCGCTTTCGATGTAAGCGAATAAAACGGGCGGTCGTGGTGTGCTTCGACACCGCTCAGCAACCGGTATTTTTTTGATTTTAAGAAAAATAGTGTTTCGGTTTTTCCGGTGGCTGAGGTTCTCGAAGCCAATTCTGCGTTTTTCCGCAAAATCCACGGAAAAGTAAAAAATGGGTCGTTTTGAGGATTGTGTAATGATTTAATTGCAGGCGTAATTTCATTTTTGCCACTTTTTAAAGTGCGCCACACTGCACCACAAAAACCTCGAAATGAACCGTAGCGTGTTAAAAAATCAACATCGTGAGTGAGATATATTTTACTGAATTGTTGTTGTGGTTCAGGAACTTCAATACCAACTTCCCGCAAGCATTTTCTAAGCAAAACGCCATATTCGTCAATAATTGGTCGATGCAAAAAGCCGCCTTTGTAAGCAATCGAATGTTTTGCCAAAAATCTGCCGTGTTCATCTCTGCAATCGGGTTGCACCCATTCTTCGTAGCGAGTTAGTAAAACAAAAGCTGAAGCTATCAAGTCTGCATTAATAATAATTGTATTGCCTCGTTTTTCAATTTGTGATGTTCCGTAAAAAAATGGTGTGTTTTCAATTATTGGTAATGGGAGAGTGGGAAGTGAATTTTTGCAACCGTAATTTTTAGTAAAAAAATCAGAAGTTCGAATAACTACGGCGTAGTTTGAAAATTCTTCTTCATGGGTACTATGGTTGGTGAGCGGAGTCGAACCATACGCTATTTTGGGCAGAATTTCATTTTCCTGCTCGGGGCAATTTAAAATAAACCGCAACAAATAATTGTATAGTTTGCTCATTGGATAATTGTTTTTTTATGTAACTTTTCCAAAGTTTTAAACTTTGGAAAAGCTTGCTGCCAAAAAGTCTTGTATCTAAAAATCTTGTGTCTAATTATCAAACTCTACCTCCAACACCACAATCTCCGGTCGATTGCCAACCCGCACATTTGGTCCCCAAGTGCCAAAGCCCGACGAAACGTAAAAATGCGTATTTTCTTTTTGCAAATAGCCCCAACTCAATTCAAACAATGCGCCGGTAATAAAATTAAACGGAAACAATTGCCCGTCGTGCGTGTGTCCCGAAAGGTGTAAATCTACTCGTTGTTCCACCGACTCGTTCAAATTAAACGGTTGATGATTGAGCACAATAATTGGTTTCGTGTGGTCAATATTTTGCATCAAACTGTCGAGCGGACGTTGCTTGTGGCTGCTGCGGTCGTTGCGCCCCACTATTTGTATGCCGTTGACGAGCGTTGCTACGCTATCAGCCAATATCGGCAAATTGATTTCTTTGAAATAGGCACGAGTTTTTTCAATGCCGCCAATATATTCATGATTGCCAAGCACGGCATATATGCCAAACGGCGGCGTAAGTTCTTGCAAATGTTCGCCAATTTTGTGGCGCAACACCGGCTCAATATCGCTATCGACAATATCGCCGCAAAATACTATCAAATCAGGATTTTGCTCTTGCAACAATCGCACTAATTTTTCTTCCCACGAACGGTTAATTATTGTGCCGAAATGAATATCGGAAACCATGGCAATACGAATGTTTTTCTCGCCTGTAACGCTTTTGTGTATGCGCAAAGGAATGGTTGTAATTTTGGTGCGAGTGGCATTTATGTGTCCTAAAATAACCGTTATTGTAATCAAAAATGCAACACCGGCAGCAATTAACCGGGTAGTGTGCACCGAAAATTGCGGTAAAAAATGAAAGAAATAATTGCACAATCGCACCACATCAATGGCAACAATAGCCAAAAGCGCATACAACAAAAACGGCAACCACGAAACACCAATTTTAAATACTATACCGCTGAATGTTGAAGAAAATGCACGTTCGAGAAACATACCGCCAACAAATGATAATGCAAGTAAAATAATTACTCCGGCAATATAGCGTTTTGCCTCCGGCGACGGCGCAATTGCAAGGCACACACGATTGTACAAATAAAAATGTGCCGCCGCATATATGCAGAGCATTACGAGGAATATGATTGCGAATTGTTTCACTTTTTTTAGATTTTTAGACACAAGACTATTAGACACAAGACACAAGTCTATTAGTCTTGTGTCTAACTGTCTTATGTCTAACTACTATTTCTTCATCACTTTTTCGGCAGTGCCGTTGTCATACAGTATAATATATATACCATTTTGCGGTTCTTCGGGTAGTTGTGCGCCTATTATACTGTAATAGCCCACTATTTGCCGGTTTGCGGCGTTAATTTTGGGAATGCTTGTAGATTCTTCGTAGTTAAATGTAAAACTTCCGGTCATTTTTACACCGCTTCCCGGTACATTTACTTTAAAGGACGAGGTTTTAATTTCTTTGTTATTGCTTATCAAATTGGTACCATCGTAAGTAATGCCGCTCCGTAGTTCTGTTGGATTATTTAATGATATTGCCACTCTATAATCACTTCCTCTATTTGTAAGGGTAAGCGTTGGTGTTTGGTTGCTAAACTCCGATATTGAAAGCTTCGTTAAAGCCGATACATCAAGTGAGGAAAGTTTATTGTTCATACACCAAAATTTTGTAATTTTTGGTGAGTTTGAAACATCAAGCGCTGCAATTTGATTATTGTTGCAGGTTAATACTTCAAGATTTATCAAATCCGATATATCAAGCGCAGATAGTTGATTAAATGAGCAATCCAAATTAGTAATGTTCGCTGCGCCCGACAAATCGAGCGCAGATAGTTCATTGTCGTGGCAAATCAAACTTTCAAGATATATTAATAGCGCAACATCGAGTACAAATAGTTGATTTTGCTGACACTCCAAAGATTTAAGACTTCTTAATTTCGAAACATCAAGCAAAGATAGTTTATTAAATGAGCAATTCAACCCCATAACACTTGTCATGTCCGATACATTGAGCGAAGATAGTTGATTATGGTCGCAATTAAAATATTTCATATTTATCAATCCCTGTACGTTAATCGACCGTAGTTGATTATTGCTACAGAATAATTGTTCAAGACCTGTTAATTTCGACAAGTCGAGCGAAGTAAGTTGATTGTTGTTACACTTCAATGATGTAAGTGCAGTGAAAAATTCAATACCTTTCAAATCGGCTATATATTTATTGCTAACATCAATGCTGTATGTACTTTTGATTTTATTAGCAGTAAGCACTGTAGCATTGTTGTTTATTGCTAAAATGGAATTTCTAAAATTCGTATCGGGAAAGTTTATTTCATTAATCGCTACATCTTGTACAACTTGTGCAAAAGATGTTGCAGCACACATGAGGGCAAGCACAGAGGTTGCCATCGTTTTTTTGAAAAAGTTTTTTGTTGTCATAATCGTTTAATTTTAAATTGTGAGTTTATAGTTTATAGTTTTATAAAATTTTCTAATATTTTTGCTCCCACCGTACCACTTTTTTCGGGGTGGAATTGGAAAGCGAAAAAGTTATCTTTTTCAATACCTGCGCTGAATGGCAGAATATAATCGCACTTGGCGGTGGTGTGTTCATTTAATTCGGCATAGTAACTGTGTACAAAATACACATAACTGTGTTCGTCAATTCCTTTGAGCAGGCTGCCTTTGAAATTCGTAATATCATTCCAACCCACGTGCGGCACTTTTTGCGTGGGCGCAAATCGTTTTACCGCCACATCGAATATTCCAAGGCAATCGGCATTGCCCTCTTCGGAATGTCGGCACATCAATTGCATGCCCAAACAAATACCAAGCACCGGATTTTTCAGAGATTTTATAACTGTATCTAAATCATGTTTTTTCAAATATGCCATAGCCGAACTTGCTTCGCCTACACCGGGGAAAATAACTTTGTCGGCAGTAAGCAATTCGTGTGCGTCGCTGGTAATTACAGGATTTACACCCAGTCGGTTGAGCGCATATTGCACCGATTGAATGTTGCCGGCATTATATTTTATGATTGCTATTTTCACTTATATATTTTTGTTTGCAAATATAAAAAAACGTACGTGTTTTTTAATAGTATTATATAATTATCTCGTAAAAAAGTATCAAATCCCTCTGTGAGGGTTACTCATGATGATACGGCATATTTTTCAAAATAGTATAAGCCCTATACAATTGTTCCACAAAAAACAAGCGTATCATTTGATGCGAAAAAGTCATTTTTGAAAGCGAAAGCCGCCCGGGAAAGGCTGCATACACTTCTTCGGAAAAACCATACGCACCGCCAATTACAAAACAAAGTTCCTTACATGCCTCGTTTTGTTTTTTTTCTATCAATGCCGAAAATTGCAGCGATGTATATTCTTTCCCTCGTTCGTCGAGCAACAAAACCGCTGCTCCGTTTGGAATTTTTGATAGCAAAAGTTGCCCCTCTCGTTTTTTTATTTCGTCAAACGAATAATTCTGTGCCGATTTTAAATCGGGAATTTCAATAAACGAAAACTGACAAAAATGCGATAAGCGTTTTACGTATTCGGCAATGCCTGTTTGCAAATATTGCTCTTGTGTTTTTCCGATTGTTATAAATGTGATTTTCATATAAAAAGCCCCCTCCCGACCTCCCCCACAAGGGAGGAGAACAGCCCCCAACCCCCTCAGGGGGCTTTAAGAGCTGTGATTAATTGTTAATTTGTTTGTAGTTGTGCTGCTCCAAGTCCCCCTTTAGGGGGATTTAGGGGGTTGAATTTCGTTTGTAATCGAAACACATCTTTCCCCGTTTCCACATTTTTCACACAATGCACAAATTCCCCATCGCTCAATTGCTTGTGATGAATTGTATATGTTTCGCCCAATTGCAACTGCGCTATGTAGTTTATTTGCAAATCTTTAATGCTGTGTGATGTGATAAATTCCGTATCTAAATCGTCGAAAATCCATTGCACATATTTTGTATTATTCACATGATTATTCATGTCAATATCGGAATATTTTACATGCCGGATTTTTGCTGTTTCATCGCATTCAAATGCTGCAATTTTTAGAGGATTTTCGTTGAAAACATGACGATTTTCACAATGAGGGAAACCGTTCATGAGTGTTTCGATTTTTTGAATACGAAAGGTTTTTGCATCTAAAATATGCCATACGCTTGCTGTTTTTACAATCACTGCGCCCTCGGCATCCGTCATTTCAAAATCACGATAGGCGGTAACGCCGTCGGGCAGTTTACTCCACGTTTCCAATGTTACGTTTTCTTGCCATTTGGGCATACGCTCAATTGCAATATGAAAGCGCGACAGAACCCACAAAGCGTTGTGCCGGTGCAAATCGTCCCACCCTGCGCCGTTCAAACTTGCATGTGACCACGCCGCTTCTTGCAAATTTTCGAGCAATGCCGGAATTGTTAAATTACGACTGTAATCTACTCGGAATGAATTTATTGTGATTGGGAGTTGGAAGGTGTTTTTCATGTGTTAATTTTTTTTAACATTTTCATCTAACTTCGGCTTTTCAATTTTAAATTGTACCGGCAATTGAAAATATGAAGAAACGGCTATTTTATTACTGCTTCCCGGTTTCCATCTGGGCATTAATTTTACCACACGCACAGCTTCTTTATCTAAATTTGGGTGTACTTTTTTAATTACCTCCACATTGCCAATAGTACCATCGGCTTTTACCACAAACTCAACTATAACCGTACCCGAGACATTATCGTCTAAAGCATCTTGCGGATAACCGATTTCATTACCAAGGAATTTCATAAGAGCTGCCATACCACCCGGAAATTCTGCTTTTATATCGGGGTATCTTTGAGGTGGTAATTCCTCTTCCGATATTTCTATTTTCGGTTTTGGTATTTCAGTTTCACTTGTTCGATGCCTAAATGGTGTGTAAATGTGAGGTGTTGAAACGACATCAAGCTTGGAGAATTCTAAGCCATCTACAAGCGACCGCTCTTCTAAAAATTTTATTTTTCCTTGTGTTGTCAATCCCGAAAGGGTGTAATATTTTACATACGCTCTTCTAAAGTCTGTGTCTGCAAGTTCGTATGTATTTCCAATTTTACCTCTATATTTTTCCCAAAAATCGTGATTTGCCCGATAAAACTTCTCCGTTACACCTGTGCCACATCTTGGATAAAAACTTTCCGTATAATAAATATTCACTTCTTCATTTTTCAATTGCGTATCGGCAAATTGAATTTTGGGAATATTTCCTCGTGTTTTTAAACTATCTACTACTTTGAAGTTGTAAGCATATTTATACTCACTTCTTTCAAGTTTATAAATAGTAAATGCCCTTTCCGGTTTTATATCTTTTGAATTTTCATAATAATCCCAATCGGGCACAATAAACAGTATGTGTTTATATTGATAGTAAAGTCTAAACAATAAATCTCTCGGAATTTTATTTTCTACACTTATGTTGAAAAAAATAATAGGCGTTTGTATGTCCGTAGGAATAGATACATCAATCAGAGTTTTGTTTCCTCGTTTTGTAATGTGTTTATTATCAATTCGTATAACATTTGTAAAAACAGAATCGGAAACATTTTGTGCAACACCAACGCATACTAAGCACACCGCAAAAAATAATGTGGTAGTTTTTCGGAATAAGTTTATTGAAATTGGAATTTGAAGGCTATTTTTCATACATTATTTTTTGTCTAATTGGCAAATTGGCATATTATCGTATTGGTACATTGTCATATTGCCCTTTGTAAGGAACAAAAATAAAAAATAAAAGAATTAAATTTGAAAATTTAACAAATATCTTGTAAAACAAACATAATAAAACACTTGCAATTCAAAAAAAAAGTGCATTTTTGCAAAAAATTTTATTATGGCATATTTAGAATTTACGAAACAAGAGGTTAACAACCTGCAAGAAGCGTTAAAAAAAGAATATATTCGCACCAATAGAGCCGGTTCGTATGCCAGCTCAACCATTGTAAATTGTAATACTCGCAAGTATCATGGCTTGTTGGTGTGTCCCTTGCCCGAAATTGACAAACGCACTTATTTGATGCTTTCGTCGCTCGATGAAACTGTTATTCAGCACAATACACCGTTTCATTTGGCAATTCATAAATTCCCTGCGGAATTTTCGCCGTTGGGACATAAATATATAGAATCGTTTTCAAACGACCCAATTCCTACATTTATATATAGAGTGGGTGGCGTAACGTTGAAAAAAGAAATTATTCTTATTCAAAACGAACGTCAAGTGTTGGTGCGATATACGTTGCTTAAAGCAACATCGAAAACTACTTTGCAATTGCGTCCGTTTTTGGGATTTCGCAAAGTGCACGAATTAACGCATGTAAATTATGATGTAAATACCCGGTACGTTGAGAAATCAAACGGTGTTGCGGTTAAAATGTACACGCCGTTTCCCGAATTAAATTTGCAAATTTCAAAGAAAAACGAATTTGTGTCGGCGCCCGATTGGTACAATAATTTTGAGTACGCCAAAGAGAAAGAACGGGGATTTGAATATCACGAAGATTTATATACTCCGGGTTATTTTGAATTTGACATGAAACAAGACGAAGTTGTTGTATTTTCGGCATCGTTGAGCGAGGCAAAACCGAAAAATTTGCCCGAATTGTTTGAAAAAGAAGTAAGCAATTGCGACCCTAACGATACATTTGAACATTGTTTGGCAAATTCGGCACGACAATTTTTATTGCGTGGAAATGGAGGAACGCGAATTTTGGCAAGTCTTCCATGGTCGGGCGATTGGGGGCGCGATGCTATGGTGGCACTGCCCGGCTTGACGTTGATGCGCGGCGCTTTCGACACTTGCGAAGAAGTGCTTAATACATTTACCAAAGAAATTTCGGGAAATGTGTATGAAAGTATTGGAAATATAGAACACTATTACGTAGAATCTATCGACACAGCGTTGTGGTATATTCGTTCGGTGCAACAATTCAATTGGAATACCAAAGATATAGAAAAAACTCGAAAACTCTACGCTGCCAAAGTGGAAGAAATACTCGAAGTATATATGTCGGGCACAAACCAAGATGTTGTGATGCACGAAAATGGTTTGCTCTATTTGCCAAATCCGCACAAAGCGTTAACGTGGGTTGATGCCATGGAAAACGGCGAACCGCTCATACCTCGCTGGGGCTATGTGGTTGAGGTTAATGCGTTGTGGTACAATGCAATTTGTTTTGCATTGGAATTGATTACTAAAAAAACATTCCAATCAAAATGGAAAGGAATTCCGGCTCGAATTGAAAAATCGTTTGTAGAAACATTTTGGAGTGATAAAAAAGGCTATTTAGCCGATACTAATATAAATGGTGTGCAAAATTTTACGGTACGTCCAAGTCAAATATTCGGCGCATCGCTGCCATTTTCAACGTTGAACGATGTGCAACGGCAATCGGTGCTTAATGTGGTGCGCAAAGAATTGCTTACGCCAAAAGGAATACGCACGCTTACGCCGCAAAGTCCCGATTTTATTGGCGAAGTAGTGGGAACTATACAGGAACGTTCGAGAGCCTATCATCAAGGAGGTGTGTTGCTGTGGTTGCTTGCTCCGTATGCCGAGGCATATTTGAAATTGCACGGACGTTCGGGTGTAGCCGAAGTTAAACGTATTTACTACGGTTTGGAAGGAGAAATGCGCCAACATGGAGTAGGAACAGTGTCGGAAGTGTACGATGGAAATCCGCCGCACACGCCGCGGGGGGCAATTTCACAAGCAATGTCGGTAGCTGCCGTGTTACGGTTAAAAATATTAATCAAAAATTTTGAAGCCGATACGTTATAAGTTAACGAGTTGACAAGTTGACAAGTTGACAAGTTTTTGAGATAAATAAAAATAAAATAACCAAACTCACAAGATAAAGAAGAAGAAAAAGAAAGTATAATAATCATAAAAAAAGAGTATGAAAGTGTTAATGTTTGGGTGGGAATTTCCCCCTCATATTTCCGGAGGACTTGGAACTGCTTGTTTTGGACTAACCAAAGCAATGGCAAAACAGGATTTGGAAATTATTTTTGTGGTACCTCGCGCGTGGGGCGACGAAGACCAGAGTTCTATGCAAATAGTTGGTGCAAATAATGTAAAAGTGAGAGTTGAGCGGTATTTTTTCACACCGGAAGAAGTTGAAAAATCAAAAGATATTCAGTATGTTGAAATTGAAGCGGCGTTAATTCCCTATGTTTCTACCGAAGAGTATTATAATATAGTAAACAATAAAGTTGAGGCGAAACAGCAATTCAAAAAACACGGTTACAGCAAAGAAGCGGGAACGCTTGAATTTAAAGGCGGTTACGGCGATAGCTTGTTACACGAAGTAGCTTCGTATGCCTACATTGCAGGGCAAATAGCTACGCAATTTGATTTCGATATTATTCACGCTCACGACTGGCTTACGTATGATGCCGGTATTGCAGCAAAAAATGCTTCGGGCAAACCGCTTGTGGTGCACGTGCACGCAACTGAATTTGACCGTAGCGGACAAAATGTAAATCAATATGTATATGATATTGAGCGACGTGGAATGCACGCCGCCGATAGAGTAATTACGGTAAGTAATCTTACAAAAAATATTGCAATTAATCATTATGGCGTGCCTGCCGAAAAAGTAGTTACCGTTTACAATGGGGTAGAGGCTATTGACGGCAAAAAACAAACTGTGTTTGAGAAAAAAATCGGCGATAAAATTGTAACATTCTTAGGTCGAATTACCTATCAAAAAGGACCCGAATATTTCTTGGAAGCTGCCGCAAAAGTATTGCAACGCAAGAAAAACGTAAAATTTGTAATGGCAGGAAGCGGCGATATGCTCGAAAAAATGATGTGGCGCGCTGCCGAACTTGGCATTTCCAAAAACTTTTATTTTACCGGTTTCCTCCGTGGCGACGATGTAATTCACATGCTTTCCATTAGCGATGTGTATGTAATGCCCTCGGTTTCAGAGCCATTTGGAATTTCTCCGCTCGAAGCTATGCGTTCAAATGTACCGGTAATTATATCGAAACAATCGGGTGTGTCCGAAATTTTACAACATGCAATTAAAATTGATTTTTGGGACGTTGATGCAATGGCAGATGCTATTTACGGCATAATTTCATACGATGGTTTGCAAGAAGTGTTTCAAGAACATGGCAAAGCCGAAGTTGATACCATGAATTGGGACGGTGCAGCAGAACAAATTAAAGGTATTTATTCGGAAACCATTGCAAAACAATAAATTTTGACCAATATAAACCCTAAAAAAACAAACAGATGAAAAACATTTCAATACTATTTAAAGTACATCAACCGTTGCAGTTGCGGTCGTATCGGTTTTTCGATATAGGTCAAGACCATTATTATTACGATGATTTTACCAATAAATCGAGTTTGTTGAAAACGGCAAAAAAATCATATCTTCCTATGAATGATTTGTTGTTGGAAATGATAAAAACGCATAAAAAGAACTTTAAAGTGAGTTTTTCAATTTCGGGCACCACGCTCGAACAGTTTGAGAAACAAGCGCCCGAAGTAATTGAAAGTTTTAAAAAATTGGCAGCCACCGGCAATGTTGATTTTGTGGGCGAAACCTATTCTCATTCGCTTGCAAGTGTTGCTGCGGAGCAGGAATTTAGGCAACAAGCTCTTGCACATAGCGCAAAAATCAAACAATTGTTTGGAATAGAGCCAACGGTTTTTGCCAATACCGATTTGATTTACTCCGATGCTATTGGCGAACAGGTGTTTGATATGGGTTTCAAAGGCATGATTGCCGAAGGAGCAAAACAGGTGTTGGGTTGGAAAAGCCCGAATTTTATGTATTGCAATGCCAACAATCCGCGATTGAAAGTGTTGTTGCGCAATTATAAATTAGTTGACGACGTTTCACTTCGTTTTTCAAATCAATCGTGGAACGAATATCCGCTTACTGCCGATAAATATGTTTCGTGGGTACAATCAATTCCCGAAAATGAGGAAGTAGTGAATTTGGTGTTCGATTATAAAACCTTTGGCGTGTACCAAAGTGCCGAAACAGGTATTTTCGATTTCTTCAAAGCATTTGTAAAACAAACGCTTGCGCAAAAAATCACGTTCCCAACGTTTGCCGAAACTATCAACATATTGCAACCGGTTTCGGTATTGAGCGTACCAAATATGACTTCGTGTATCGACGAAGAACGTGATTTGACAACGGCAATGGGTAATAATTTGCAAAAACAGGCGCTTGAAGGCTTGTATAATTTATCGCTGCAAATGAATGCCGTGAGCGATGCCGGAATAATTGCCGATTGGAATAAAATTCAAAATAGCGACCACATATATTATATGAGTATGCGGGGCGTGGCGCAGGAAGAAAGTCCGTACCCTACGCATTATGAGGCATTTATAAACTACATGAATGTAATTGCCGACATGAACGAACGCATTGCAAAAGCGCCAAAAATCGAAAGTTTCGATAATTTAAGCAGCGAAGAAATCGACAGCGAAATTGAAAAATATTCGGAAATGCTTAATCAATTGATGGCGGCGAAAAAACATCAGCAGAAGAAGGCTAAGAAATAAAATACTATCTTTGCCGAAAATTTTTGAACGTAAACGAATTACAAACAATAAATAAAAACAATGACAACAAATCTTAATCAAAACAAACATAATGCTCCCCAGTGGAAAAATATGGTTGTTCTTTCAAGTTTTCCTGAAAACTTACAGGGTCTCAACACATTAGCTTCAAATTTGTGGTGGACTTGGAATTACGAAGTAAAAGACTTATTTCAAGAAATTGATGAGAAATTGTGGAATGCTACCCAAAATCCTATCGATGTATTGAAAGAAATAAGTATAGCACGTTTGCAAGAACTTGAAAAAAATCAAGGATTTATGAATCGTTATCATGCAATTCTTGAAAAATTCGACAAATATGTGGCACAACAACCCGATGCGTCGAAAGCCCGTATCGGTTATTTCAGTATGGAATATGGTTTGGACGATTCTCTGAAAATATTCTCAGGCGGTTTGGGTATTCTTGCCGGCGACTATTTGAAAGAAGCGAGCGATACCAATACCAACATGGTAGCCGTAGGTTTTATGTATAAATATGGTTATTTCCAACAACAACTTTCGCTCGACGGTGAACAATTGGCTGTTTATACGCCGCAATCGCCTTCGCAATTGCCAATTCAATTGGTAAAAGATGCCAAAGGAAATAATATAACTGTGCAAGTTGGTTTACCCGGACGTATTTTGAATGCGCAAATTTGGTTGGTAAACGTTGGTCGTATAAAATTATATTTGCTTGATACCGACATTGCTGAAAATAGCGACGAAGACAAAACTATTACTCACGCACTTTACGGTGGTAATAACGAAAATCGTTTGAAACAAGAAATGTTGCTTGGTATTGGTGGTGTACGTTGTTTGGAAGCTGTTGGCGAAAAAATAGATGTGTTCCACTGTAACGAAGGACACGCAGCGTTTATCAATCTTGAACGCTTACGCAAATTGATTAAACACAAAGGTTTCGCATTCCCAAAAGCGCTTGAAATTGTTCGTTCGTCTACGCTTTACACTACACACACGCCTGTGCCTGCCGGACACGACCAATTCCCCGAAGATTTGATGATGACCTATTTGGGTCAATTCCCCGAACGCCTGCAATTGCAATGGAATGAATTTATGAATTTGGGTAGAATGTATCCAAATAATCAAGGCGAGCAATTTTCAATGAGTAATCTGGCAATTTGCACTTCGCAGGAAGTAAACGGTGTAAGCCGTTTGCATGGCGACGTTTCCAAAGATATGTTCAAAGATTTATGGCCCGGTTACGATGTTTCGGAATCGCACATTGGTTACGTTACCAACGGTGTGCACTATGGCACATGGACAGCAAGTGAATGGCAAAAATTATATGCCGATACATTTGGTAAAAATTTCTTGAACAATCAATCCGATAAAAATTATTGGAGCAAAATTTACGGAGTGAGCGATGAAAAAATTTGGGATATTCGCCAAGCACAACGTGAAAAATTGATTAATTTCGTGAAAGAACGTTTGAATAAAGCGTGGACTGAACGATATGAAGACCCGAAAAAACTTCTTAAAATTATTCAATCGGTTAATAAAAATACGCTTACAATTGGTTTCGCCCGTCGATTTGCAACGTACAAACGTGCGTATTTGTTGTTCAGCAATTTAGACCGTTTGAGTAAAATTGTGAACAATCCCGAACAACCCGTACAATTTATTTTTGCAGGAAAAGCGCACCCGAACGATAAACCGGGGCAAGATGTGATAAAAGAAATTGTACGCATATCGAAATTACCTGAATTTTTGGGTAAAATTATTTTCCTTGAAAATTACGATATGAATTTGGCACGTAAACTTGTGCAAGGTGTTGATATTTGGTTGAATACCCCAACTCGTCCGCTCGAAGCATCGGGAACAAGCGGTATGAAAGCCGTAATGAATGGCGCTATGAATTTCAGCGTGTTAGACGGCTGGTGGTGCGAAGGTTACAAAGAAGGTGCAGGTTGGGCGTTGCCTGAAAAACGCACTTATACGAACCAAGATTTCCAAAACCGCTTAGATGCCGAAACTATTTACAGCATTTTGGAAAATGAAATTGTGCCGTTGTATTACGATAAAGGTATTGATAATGTACCTCATAAATGGGTGCAATACGTGAAAAAATGTATTGCCGAAATAGCTCCCGAATTTACCACAAAACGTATGATTGACGATTATCATAGCCGTTTTTACTCAAAATTGGAAGCTCGTAAACGAATGGTGTGCGACAATAATTACGCCGTTGCCGAAGAAATTTACCAATGGAAAAAGAACGTGGCTGCTACATGGGATTCTATTTATGTAGTAATGAACGATTTGAAAGCTACCGATTCGTTGGTGCTTGGACATTCGTACAAAGCAATCGTAAAAGTTGATTTAAAAGGTTTGAAACCCGAAAATGTTTGTTTTGATTTCGTAATTACCGAAACCAACAGAGAAGGTAAAACCGAAACAGTTTCGTGCGAAACGTATAAATTTGTAAAAATGGAAGACAATCTTGCAGTGTATGAATTAAATGTTACGCCAAACCAGTCGGGTATATTCAATTACAGCGTGCGTATGTACCCGTATGCCGATTTCTTGCCGTACCGTCAAGATTTCCCTTATGTGAAATGGTTGTAGCCCCCTAAATCCCCCTCAAGGGGGACTTGAAGAACAGAAAATGGTGCTTGGAGTAATTTCAGGTACCATTTTTTTGATTATATACAAATTAAATAATAAATGGATTGCTTCGTTCCTCGTAATGACGTACAAAAGAGCGTCATTGCGAGGAACGAAGCAATCTAATTTTCATATTACTTGCAAAGTAACAAACGCAATAATTGCAAAGCGCAACAATTTCCCAACAGTAATCCAAAACACCGATTTCCAAAAATCGAAGTGCAAAGCTCCTGCAATTGCCACCAAAATATCGCCAAGAATGGGAACCCATGCAAGCACAAGGGTAATTGCACCATGCCGGTGCAGTAAATTATGCGCCCGTTCAAATCGCTTTTGATTTTTCGATGATAGTTTCTGTAAAGTAAGTTCGGCTGTTTTTCGTCCTATCAAAAAAGTAGTAATGCTACCAAGTGTGTTGCCTATGGTAGCAATTATGAGCGGTAAAATCCACGTTTGTGTTTCCACAACAAGTGCTGTAAAATACGGCTCGCAGGCAAGCGGTATAAGGCTTGCAGCTGTAAAACACCAGATGAAAAGGAGAATGTAGGACATTTCAATTAATATTAGGCTAATGTGCCAATATGCTAATATGCCAATAATTTAATATTGTTAATTCTTATATTGGCACATTGGCATATTTTTCTTATTGGCACATTAACATATTTTCTTATTGGCACATTAACATATTTTCTTATTGGCACATTAACATATTTTCTTATTGGCACATTAACATATTTTCTAAAAAAAAGGTTGCCCTAAAAAATAGACAACCTTTTTTATTATATGCGTTTCAAAAAATTATTCCGCAATAACTTCAAGAGCAATTTTCACTTTCACACCTTTGTAGAGCAATACTTCACATGAGTATGAACCAAGTTCTTTAATTGCATTTTCTTTCAAAATGATTTTCTTTCTATCAATTTCATAACCGGCTTTTGCAAGCGATTCTGCAATTTGAATAGTATTTACCGAACCAAAAATTTTGCCCGTTGAGCTTGCTTTTGTACCAATGGTAAGCGTAATGTTTTCCAATTTAGTAGCGAGTGCAAGAGCTTCGTTTTTGATTTTTTCTTCTTTGTGAGCACGTTGTTTCATCAATTCGGCGTGTTGTTTTTTTGCCGATTCGGTTGCAAGAATTGCAATTCCTTGTGGAATTAAATAGTTTCTTCCATAACCCGGTTTTACTTCAACTATCTCATTTTTTAAGCCTATGTTAGGCATATCTTTTTTCAATATTATTTCCATGGCTATGTCTTATTTTAACATGTCAGTAACGTAAGGTAATAGAGCTAAGAAACGAGCGCGTTTAATTGCAACTGCAACCTTTTTTTGATATTTAATAGATGTTCCGGTAATTCGGCGAGGTAAAATTTTACCTTGTTCGTTAAGGAATTTTTTCAAAAACTCTGGGTCTTTGTAATCTATGTATTTGATGCCGAGTTTGCGGAAACGGCAATATTTTTTCTTTTTAACTTCTACCGATGGGGGAGTTAAGTATCTGATTTCTGATGAATTTTGAGCCATTGTTATTCGGTTTTAGCAGGTTCTTGTACTTTGTTTCTTTTTCTTGTGGTGTAGGCTACACCATGTTTGTCTAATTTTACAACTAAACTACGAATTACACGCTCGTCGCGTTTGTAGGCAGTTGTAAGTTTGTCAACAAACTCTCCTTCTGCTTTGAACTCATAAAGGAAATAAAATCCGGTGTTTTTCTTTTGAATAGAATATGCAAGTTTTTTCAAACCCCAATTTTCTTTGTTCACAATTTCACCGCCATTATCCTTTATAAGCTGCTCATACTTCTCAACCGATTCCTTTACCTGAATGTCAGATAAAACGGGAGTTAAAATGAAAACGGTTTCATACTGATTAATCATACAGCTTTAATTTTAAATAATGTTAATAAATGTTAATTTTTTTGAGGTGCAAAAATAGTGTTTTTTATTTATACTCCAAACCTTTTAAGTGTTTTTATTTATACTTTTTTACTCGTTAATTCGTTTACTTGTTATCAAAAAAACAACAAACCAAAATTAATTTACAATTTATAATTTACAATTTAAAATTATTTTGTACTTTTGCCCACCTTTTATTATTATGAAATTGAAAAAAATAGCATATATACTCGTAATTCTGTTGGCATTTTCGTGTCAAAGTAAATACCAAAAATTGTTAAAATCAAACGATTACGAAAAACAATTTGAAGCGGCAGTTGCTTTGTTTGAACAAAAACAATATTTTAAATCCCAAACTCTTTTTGAGCAATTGATGCCGGTATATCGCCTAGCTGAAAAAGGCGAATTGGTTACGTATTATTTGGCAAAATCGTATTATGCTGAAAAAGACTACCTTATGGCTGCGTATTATTTCGAGCGTTTGGCAATGTCGCACCCGTATAGTGAATATTTTGAAGAGGCTCTGTTTTTAATTGCAATGTCGTATGCACACAATTCGCCTGCGTATTCGCTCGACCAAACGTACACCAAAAAGTCTATCAGCGCGTTTTATACCTATATAAATAAGTTCCCTAACGGGAAATTTATAAAAGAAAGCAACGAGAATTTGCGCATTATGCGCGGAAAATTGGAACAAAAAGCATACAGCATAAGCAAACAATATCACTCGCTTTCGCATTACAGGGCGGCGGTAATTTCGTTGAAAAATACATTGCGGGAATTTCCCGATATTGCGCAGCGTGAAGAAATTCTGTATTTGATAGTTGATGCCTCGTATAATTTGGCGCTGCACAGCGTGGAAGGTAAAAAAGAAGACCGTATAGAAATGGCGAAAAGCGATTATCAGGCGTATGTAGAAGAATTTCCAAGCGGAAAATGGATAAAAGACGTACAGCGAATTTACAGCCAATTACAAAAAATGAAAGTCAACTGAAAATAATTTAAAGATTTAAGAATTTAAACCTCGTTAACTTGTCAACTTGTTAACTCGTCAACTAAAAAACTAAAAATTATGGATTACAAAAAAACAAAAGCCTCGAATACCACCATTACGCGCAATATGGCTGAACTTGAAGTGGGAACAGGAAGTCTGTATGAAACAATTGCAATTGTTGCAAAACGTGCCGACCAAATTGAAACCGATTTGAAAAAAGAATTAGATGCGAAATTGGAAGAATTTGCGTCGGTTAACGATAATTTGGAAGAAATATTTGAAAATAGAGAACAAATAGAAATTTCACGCTATTACGAACGTCTTCCAAATCCGGCTTTGATAGCGTTGGAAGAATTTATGGATAAACAAATTTACTATCGTCGTCCGACTGAGGAGGCGGTGTAATGTTCTATCGTTCCCGTCATTCCTGCGAAGGCAGGAATCTCATATCAATTGACAGGGGATTCCTGCCTTCGCAGGAATGACGGAAAATGTAAACGTTTGTAGAAAATTGAACAATGTTACAGGGTAAAAAAATAATATTAGGAATTACGGGAGGCATTGCTGCTTATAAAGCGGCAATGCTTACTCGTTTATTAATCAAGCATGGTGCCGATGTGAAAATTGTGATGACACCACTTGCAAAAGAATTTATTACCCCCGTAACGCTCGCCACGTTGAGCAAACATACCGTTTTATGCGATTTTTTCAATTACGACAATGGCGAATGGAATAGCCATGTTGATTTGGGTTTGTGGGCAGATGTATTTTTAGTTGCACCTTGCACCGCCAATACATTGGGAAAAATGGCGCACGGCATTGCCGATAATTTATTGCTTACCACCTATCTTTCAATGCGTTGCCCTGTCGTTTTAGCTCCGGCAATGGATTTTGATATGTACAAACACCCTGCTGTTCAGCACAATATTGCAACGCTCAAAAGTTACGGAAATCTATTTATAGAACCCGATTCGGGCGAATTAGCAAGCGGGCTTGAAGGTAAAGGGCGCATGGCAGAGCCGCAAGCAATCGTTGACTTTCTCGCTGATTTTTTCACACAAAATCAAGCCTTAAAAAAAAAACAATAGTTGTAACTGCCGGACCAACCTATGAAGCACTCGACCCTGTGCGGTTTATAGGCAATCACTCCACCGGAAAAATGGGCTATGCCATAGCTTTGGAAGCTGCAAAGCAAGGTGCACAGGTAATTTTAGTGAGCGGTCCCACACAATTAACGATTTCGCACCCCAATATTTCGCTGCACAGAGTGCAATCGGCACAAGAAATGTATGAAAAAGTGTCGGAATTTTTCCCCACTGCCGATGCTGCAATTTTGAGCGCAGCTGTTGCCGATTTTACACCAAAAATTGTGCATAATCAAAAAATAAAAGAAAAGCAACAGTCGTTACATATAGAGTTGCAACCAACCGTTGATATTGCCAAAGAAATAGGGAAAACAAAACAAGCGCATCAAAAAATTATAGGATTTGCGCTTGAAACTCACAACGAAATAGAACACGCTTTGGGAAAAATGCAACGCAAAAATTTTGATTGCATTGTGCTTAATTCCTTAGCCGACAAAGGCGCAGGATTTGGCTACGATACTAATAAAGTAACTATTTTGCATAAAAACGGTAAGGTTGATAATTATGAATTAAAATCGAAAAGTGAGGTTGCGAATGATATTTTGTGTACATTAGCGGAACTTTTTAATGGATAGTTGAGAGTTAAGAATTATGAGGAATAAAAACGGAATAAAAAAAACACTGTTCATATTTGTAATGTGTTTAACACACAGTTTTTGTTTTGCTCAAACGAAAAACAGCATACCACTCAAAAACCAATGTGTTATTGACACTGTGTTAAAGTATGGGCAAAAGATTTCGCCGACTTATCAGAAAGCCGTATGTACAGAGTTGGTTATTAAAATTATTGAAAAATTTTACGTTTTAGATAAAACAGACAAAAGTCGTATTCGCATTATTACAAATCAAGATATTCCTACACTGTTGAATAATAACTCATCTATAACCAAAGGTGTTTATTATGCGCTGACAACCAAAGGAATTGGTATTCCAATAGACAATTTGCAGGAAGTTTTAGCGGGTGATTTTGTGCAGTTTTGGACAGATACACAAAGCTGGGGGCATTGTGGAATTGTAAAAAGTATTGATTACGAAACTAATACAATGCTGTTATATTCATCTTTTCCTACAACCAATGGCTATGGCGTACAAAATTTCAATATCCCCCAATATTGCTGGTTTGTACGGTTGAAATAATGATAAATTTGAAAATAAAAAAACTAAAAACAATGAAAAAATATTTTTGCCTTACACTATTAATTATAGCAACAATTTTCTCAGCCCAAGCCCAAGAATTACGTTGCCGAGTAAACGTACAATTTACCGATATTCCCGACGTGAATAAAGATTTGTTTACCAATTTTAAGCAAACGGTGGAGCAGTTTATGAACAACACCGTGTGGACAGACCAAACATTTACCGAACGGGAAAAAATTGATATGGTGTTGAATATCAAAATCAACAAAATGAATTCCACCAATAATTTCAATGCCACGTTTCAGGTGCAATCGAGCCGACCGGTGTTTGGGTCGTCGTACACTACCACGTTGTTCAATTATGTTGATGCCCGTATGAATTTTACGTTTGAGGAAAATCAGAAGATTGAAGTAACCGAAACTTCGTTTTTGTCGAATTTATCGTCAACGCTGTCGTATTTTGCCAATATTGTTATAGGTCTTGATTTTGATACATTTGCGCAAAATGGCGGAACGGCGTATTACCAAAAAGCGCAAACCATAGCGAGTACAACTTCGTCGTCGGGCGAGGCATCGTGGAGTTCAAAAGATAGCGAGGGAAAATATTGGTTGGTTGAAAATCTTTTAAATTCGAGTTACAGTGGTTTTCGTCGGGCAATGTATATTTATCACCGTTTGGGGCTTGATGTGATGTCGGAACGAGTAGGAGAGGGACGTAAGCAAATTATTAAGGCTTTGCAAGAATTGGAAAGTGTATACGCAATTCGCCCGAGTGCAATGTTGCTCACGGTGTTTTTCTATGCAAAAAAAGACGAAATAATTCAAATATTTTCGGAAGCTCCACCTGAAGAAAAACAACAGGTTTTGGCATTGGTTAAAAAATTAAATCCGGCGAATGCGGCGGTGTATGACTCGAAATTGAAGTAAAATTTTTGTCTGAATCTTATGCTCAGCCGCCTACACATTTCAAATTACGCCTTAATTGATTTTTTGGACATTTCGTTCAAAGAAGGTTTATCGTCTATTACCGGCGAAACCGGTGCGGGAAAATCAATTATTTTAGGTGCTCTTTCGCTCCTGCTTGGCAAACGCTGCGATACGAATGTACTGAAAAATAAAGACCAAAAAAGTATTGTTGAGGCAGAATTTGTGTTAGACGAAATGCAATTTGCCGCAATTTTTGAAAAACACGATGCCGATTTCGACGCGCATACAATTATTCGCCGTGAAATTACGCCGCAAGGAAAATCACGAGCGTTTATCAACGATACGCCGGTGGGTTTGCAGGCGTTGAAAGAAATAGGCGAATTGTTGTTTGACATTCATTCGCAACATCAAAATTTGTTTTTGAAAGAGGCTACGTTTCAGTGTCAAGTGGTTGATGCGGCGGCAAATAACGATGCGGAATTGCAGAATTATGCACAAAGTTATGCCGCTATGCAGCAGAAATTGCGTGAGTTGAACGAATTCAAACAAATGCTGGCAAAAAATTCTGCCGACCGCTCGTATTTTGAATTTCGTTTGCAGGAATTAACGCAGGCGAAATTACAGCACGACAATGAATTACAGGAATTGGAAGAAGAATGTGCTTTGCTCGAAAACAGTGAAGAAATAAAACAACTTTTGGCGCAAGCCGAAGAAATTTTCAACGGCGAAACTGCGTGTTTGCCGCAATTGAAACAATTAAGCTCAGGATTTGAGAAAAAATCGCAATTGGGAGCAACCTTTCAAGAATTTGCTACACGCTTGCAACAATCCTATATAGAATTGCAAGATATTGCCGCCGAAATCAGTTCCTACAACGCAAAAATGGATTTCGACAGTTCCCGTTTGGCGGAATTGCAAACTCGAATAGATGTGTTGCAAAATTTATTACATAAATATAATTGTACCACAATTGCTGAACTGAAAGCCGAACAGCAGCGTTTGCAAACGCTTGTAGATAGTATTTCAAATGCCGCAACGGATAGCGAAGAACTTGAAAAAGCCTATGAAGCGCAGAAAAAAGCAACATGGCGCATTGCCGAAACTGTCCGCAACAATCGCAAAAAGGCAATTAAAACTATTGTACCGCAAGTAACGGCAACGTTGCAAAAACTCGGAATGCCCTCGGTGGCATTTGCCATAGAATTAGAGCCTTTGCAGGAATTGCAGGCAAACGGTGCCGATGCGGTGCGAATGCTCTTTTCGGCAAATAAAAATATTGCCCCGCAATGGCTTGGCGAAATCAGTTCGGGTGGCGAACTTTCGCGTGTAATGCTCTGTTTAAAAGCAATTTTAGCGCAAGCAAAATCTATTCGCACTATTGTGTTCGACGAAATAGACACCGGCGTTTCGGGCGAAATTGCTGAGCAAATGGGCGAAATTATGAAAGAAATGGCGAAAAATTTGCAAGTGATAGTGATTACGCATTTGCCGCAAATTGCCGCACAAGGCAGCGTACAATTTAAAGTTTTCAAAACCGAAACCGCCGAAACTACCACTACAAATATTGCCGAACTCACAAAGGAGCAACGTATAGAAGAAATTGCCAAAATGATGAGCGGCAAGCAAGTGAGCGAGGCGGCGGTGCTTAATGCTAAGCATTTGTTGGGGGTAACTGAATAAAGTTACGATTGGCAAATTAAAAAAATTACAATTTTATTGACAATTAACAAATTAGTGTGTATCTTTGTCATTCATTCAATAATTTGGAAATTATGAACTCAGTAGCAACAGAAATAGATGTAACTAATGAAACATATAGTGAATTTGTGCAAGATGTTTCAGGAACTTGGCACGATTTTACCGATGTGAATAATAGAGCATTAGATAAAATGTCGGAACATTATGGAGTAGATATGCGTCCTTTGGTTGCCAAATTTTCTAAATATAAAACCTGGGAAGTATGAGCTACACAGTAGTGATGTCAGACAAGGCGAATAGGGATTATGACAACTATATTGATTACATTCTATATGATTGCGATGCGCCGCTCACAGCTGCCAAACACTATGCCGGAATAAAAGACGTTATAAAGGATTTATCTGAAAATCCGTATATGTATGCTGTAAAATCAAGCATATCGTTCTTGCAATACGGCTTACATGTACGCAGAGCGAATTTCAAAAAAATGGCAATCTTATACACCATACACGGCAATATTGTATATGTCCACCGCATTATAGCAGCAAGTATGATAATTGATTAATAACCCAAAACATATAACCATGAAAAAACTAACAACAATTCTATTCGGTTTATTTTTAGCCCTCAGTGCATTGGCACAAAACACAAACACAACTGATACCGGTGTTGTAATAAATGGTGTGAAATGGGCAACTCGCAACGTTGATGCCTTTGGTACGTTTGTCGACACACCCGAAAGTACAGGTATGTTTTACCAATGGAATCGCCCCAAAGCGTGGAATACGACTGATGTCGAAGTAACTGGTTGGGATGCTACCGTTCCCGCAGGTACAATATGGGAAAAGGCAAACGACCCCAGCCCCAAAGGCTGGCGAGTTCCTACCAAAGAGGAACAACAATCTTTGTTTGATGTCGAAAAAGTAACTAACGAATGGACTACTCAAAACGGCATAACCGGACGTAAATTTATTGACAAAGCCACCGGAAACTCTCTTTTTCTTCCGGCAGCAGGCAACCGTTTCTACAGTCCCGGTGCACTCGGCTACGCAGGCATGCGCGGCTACTATTGGAGCAGTACGCCCTACGAGACGATTGGGACGGGTGCTTACGGCTTGTACTTCGGCGAGGGCAATACGTACGTGGACTTCGCCAATCGTAGCTACGGCTTTTGCGTGCGCCCCGTGCTCGCAGAATAATTAATTGTCTGAAGCAGGATTTTCAGAATTAAAGAATTAACAGGATTTTTTTCTTGCCTTAATTCTGAAAACTCTAAAATCCTGTAAATTCTGATTCAGACAATTATCACAATTTTTCATGACAAATATCATAGTCTGAAAGAAATAATTAACCAAATTTTCCGTATATTTGACAACGATATGTACATGATACAGAACACTCACAATCCGTTGCAAAGCTTTGCGTGTTTGTCGACAGAGTATCGTATGCATCTCATCAAAAAAATAATTACAATAAAACTGTTATGAAAAGAAATGATGTATTAAAATGCGCACTGTGTGGAAATATCGTAGAATATATCCACGTTGGCGGCGGCGAATTGATTTGTTGCGGTCAGCCAATGGAACAATTAGTAGAAAATACCGTAGATGCTGCTCGTGAAAAACACGTGCCGGTAATTGAAAAAATCGAAGGTGGCTACAAAGTAAAAGTAGGCGAGGTGGAGCACCCAATGCTTGAAGCCCATTTTATAGAATGGATTGAATTAATTGCCGGAGACAAAATTCAAAGAGTGTATTTACAACCCGGCGAAAAACCCGAAGCAACTTTTTGTTGTTGCTGTTGTAAAACCGAAGTTTTTGCACGTGCATATTGTAATTTGCATGGATTGTGGCGGTCTAAGTAGAGACGTAGCGCGCTACGTCTCTACATTGCAAAAACCGTAAGTACATTATTTACAGCAATTTCGCATAGCAAACACGAAAAATATTGAAAAAAACACAAATTTTTCAATTGTAGCTATTGCACGAATAAAAAAAAGTTCTACATTTGCACCCGCAAACAGAAACAAAACGGCTCGTTCGTCTATCGGTTAGGACTTCAGATTTTCATTCTGGCAAGAGGGGTTCGATTCCCCTACGGGCTACTTAAAAAATAATAGAAATTATGGCAAATCATAAATCGTCGATTAAAAGAATACGTCAAACGGAAACTAAACGTGTACACAACAAATATTATGCACGTACAACTCGTAATGCAGTACGAAAATTAAATGAAGTTACTGATAAAGCAATTGCAGTAGAGCAATTACCTGAGGTGGTTTCTATGCTTGATAAATTAGCAAAAAACAACATTATTCACAAAAACAAAGCTGCGAATATCAAATCACAACTTGCTAAACGTGTAAATGCGTTGGCATAATCAATGGATTTTTTATAATTATATAAAAGCCTCTGAACACACATTCAGAGGTTTTTTTGTTCGTAATGCAGAGAAAAAGAACGCGGATAACACAGATGACGCGGATTTACACGGATAAACATTATAGAACAAAAAAAATCAGCGAAAATCAGCGTTATCCGTGTCATCTGTGTTCAAAAAATAAAACAAAAAACATGCAAAACCTACGAAACATCGCAATCATAGCCCACGTTGACCACGGAAAAACAACCTTAGTTGATAGAATTTTACATCAAGTAAAAACCTTTCGCGAAAACGAAGAATCGGGCGAGTTAATTCTTGATAACAACGACCTTGAACGTGAACGGGGAATTACCATTTTGTCGAAAAACGTTTCGGTACGTTATAAAGGCGTAAAAATCAATATTATAGATACTCCCGGTCACTCCGATTTTGGCGGCGAAGTGGAGCGTGTGCTCAATATGGCTGATGGCGTTATACTGTTGGTTGATGCGTTTGAGGGACCAATGCCGCAAACACGCTTTGTGCTCGAAAAAGCGATTGAATTGAATTTGAAACCGATTGTTGTTGTCAATAAAGTTGATAAACCGAATTGCGACCCCGAGGCGGCAAACGATGCCGTGTTCGATTTGATGTGCAATTTAGATGCATCGGAAGACCAACTGGATTTTCCAACCGTGTACGGTTCTTCAAAACAAGGCTGGATGGGTGCTGATTGGCGCACTCCAACGCAAGATTTTTCGTATTTGTTAGATGTGATTATCGACACCATTCCTGCGCCGGTGCCACAAGAGGGTACGAGCCAAATGCGTATTACGTCGCTTGATTATTCGTCATACGTTGGGCGAATTGCCGTTGGACGAATTGCTCGCGGCACTTTGGTAATGGGGCAAAATGTGTCGCTTATGAAACGCGACGGCACAATTATAAAATCAAAAATTAAAGAACTCTACACTTTTGAAGGACTTGGCAAAGAAAAAATAAAAACCGCAGTAGCTTCGGGCGAAATTGTTGCAGTTATGGGCTTGGAAAATTTTGATATTGGCGACACGATTGCCGATTGGGAAAATCCCGAAGCCTTGCCCGCAATTACGATTGACGAACCTACGATGTCGATGATTTTTACAAACAATAATTCGCCGTTTTTTGGTCGTGATGGTAAATTTGTAACATCACGCCATTTGCGTGAGCGATTGTACAAAGAATTGGAAAAAAATCTTGCTTTGCGTGTTGAAGATACCGACAGTGCCGATGCGCACATTGTATACGGGCGAGGAATTATGCACCTTTCGGTGTTGATAGAAACTATGCGTCGCGAAGGGTATGAGTTGCAAATTGGGCAACCGCGTGTAATTATCAAAGAAATTGACGGACAAAAACACGAACCAATGGAAAGTGTAACCGTGCACGTTCCCGAAGATTTTGCCGGAAAAGTGATTGAGCAACTCACGCAACGCAAAGGCGAATTGCAAAATATGACCACCAAAAACGACCGTGTGCATACAGAATTTTCAATTCCCTCACGTGGTTTGATTGGTCTTACCAATTCAATTTTGACTGCAACGGAAGGGCAAGCCGTAATGTCGCATCGTTTTGTGGGATTTGAACCGTGGAAAGGCGATATGCCGGCAAAAAATAACGGGGCGCTTATTGCTATGGAAACCGGTGCATCGTTTGCCTACGCAATTAATAACTTACAAGATAGAGGCAAATTTTTCATAAATCCGGGCGATGAAGTGTATGCTGGACAAGTGATTGGCGAACACATTCGTGATAACGATTTGCTTATAAACGTATGCAAAAGTAAAAAACTTACCAATATGCGCGCTTCGGGTTCCGACGAAAAAACGAATATTGCACCGGCAATCATAATGTCGCTCGAAGAAAATATGGAATACATTCGCAAAGACGAATATTTGGAAGTTACGCCGAAATCGTTGCGTCTTCGTAAGATTTTATTGAATGAGCATGATAGGAAGCGGGAGAGTAAGAGTTAGTTTTTAGACTTTTAGACACAAGACTAATAGACGTAAGACTACAAAAATCCTTGCTTATTATAGTAGGGATTTTTTTGTTTTCATTTCCAATCGTACAGTTTTTTTTATTTTGTGCTTTGAAACAGTAAATTTTTTCACATAAAAATTACGAAAACTATTCAAAAATCAAAAGTTTTCGTAAATTTGCATTTCCGAAAAGTGTTCTAAAATTAAAAGTTTTCGGAAATTCAAGCTATGATACAAAGGAAAACATACTTATCGCAACTGCGTGAACTGAAAGATGTGCAGATAATTAAAGTAGTAGCCGGAGTGCGCCGGTGTGGGAAATCTACGCTTTTTGAATTGTTTCGGAATGAATTATTACAGAACGGTGTGGCGGCTTCTAATATTCAGCATTACAATTTGGAAGAGCCGGAAAACACAAACTTTGAACATTGGCGAGATTTTTATTATCATATAAAAAATTCGCTTTCGAACGAGGGCATGAACTATATTTTTTTAGATGAAATTCAAATGCTTGACAATTTTGAACGTTTGCTCGACGGATTGCATATTTTGAAAAATGTAGATGTGTACGCCACCGGCAGCAACGCTTACCTGCTTTCGAGCGAGTTGGCAACCATTCTTACCGGACGGGCAGTTACGATAGAAATGTACCCTTTTTCGTTTGCTGAATACGCTGAATATCAGAAAATTGAACTCCCAAGCGATGCCGATTTGGTTAATTATATGCAAATAGGCGGTTTTCCGCAGGCGTTGGAGTTGCTCGCTATTAGCCGCTCGGCTTACGAAAAATACCTTAAAGGATTGTATTCCACAATTTTAGAAAAAGATATAAAACCTCGAAATGCAATTTACAATGAAGTGGCTTTTGAAAATCTTTTGCGATTTTTGTCTGATAGCATAGGAAGTCCGGTTTCGTCGAAAAGTATTGCCGATTATTTTATTCACACCAAAGATACTATTGACGATAAAACCGTAAGTCGTTATATTTCAATTCTTAACAAAAGTTATCTTTTTTATCATGCTCATCGTTTTGATTTGAAAGGTAAAAAAATGTTAAAAACACAAGGTAAGGAATATATTGTTGATTGCGGTTTTCGCAATGTGCTTTTGGGACGTGAAAATCTTTCGGATTTGGGGCATATTCTCGAAAATATTGTTTATTTTGAACTTTTGCGGCGTGGCAATAGCGTTTGGATTGGTAAAAATGTCGCTCACGAAATTGATTTTGTGGCGAAAGATGTAAATGGTTACACGCATTATTATCAAGTGTGCCTCACAATGCGCGAAGAAAGTACCCGCAAACGAGAACTTTCGGCATTTATGAATTTGAAAAACCACCACCCGAAAACCGTTATTTGCCTTGACCCCGAAGAACCCACCTATAATGGTATTGTGCAGCGAAATGCTACAAAATGGTTGTTGGGTTTGTAGGGTTTACCACTTCTTCACAGGCTCATCAAAAAGCACCGTGCGCACTGCGCCAAGTTGGTGTAAGTTTTTGATTGCTCCCGAAAAAATGTAAGTTTTGCCGGCAATGAGTTTTGTCGTATCGTTTGCAGCAATGCCGCCGCCGCTTTCCAAGCGAGAACCGTTGCGTTGTTTTACGGCAAGGCTGGCGTGCGCTCCTCGCTGTGCGCTATTGTCCATAGCATATACTTGTGCTTCAATCAACAACTCATTGTACGTTGCACCGGAAATCCACAGTTTTTGGATTTTGAATTTTTCGGTGTTTTTTGATTGGTCGAATTGCAGGAAAAGTGTGTCGCCGTTGTGTTCGGAAAAATATGATTGGATTGCGCTGTTTGCTTGATTTGTAATGTCTTGTATTTTTTCGTTTGTTGTTACAAACGCATCAAGATTGGAAAAATCAAGTGTTTTTTCGAGAGAGGCAATTTGTGCTTGAAAATATGCTGCCGTGTCGGCTAAGGTTGCGAGCGAAACGGTGTGTTTTTTGGGTTTGCAGGCGGCAAACATCATAACCATCAAACAAAATAAGATGTATTTATTCATTTGTATCAGTTTGAAAAATTAATTGATAAATGCTTCGCGATAAATGCCTTTGGCGATAAAACGCTACGCGGATAAATTTTATCGTGCGTAGCACATTTATCTTTTTATCGCCGTAGGCAATTTATCTTTTTATCCATCGTCTTATGTCTATTAGTCTTATGTCTAAAAGTCTTATGTCTATTTGTCTCGTGTCTAAAAACCTAACTTTTCGCCTTTTCATACGAACGCACAATTCCCTTAATAAATGCCGAACTAAATCCATTGTGTTCCATTTCGTTCAGTCCGGCAATGGTAATGCCGCGTGGGGTGGTTACTTTGTCGATTTCGTCTTCGGGGTGCGAATGTTGTTGTAGTAATAATTCTGCCGCGCCTTTCGCGGTTTGTGCTGCAATCAGTTGTGCATCTTCGGCGTGAAAACCAATTTGAATACCGCCTTGAGTGGCGGCACGAATTGCCCGTAAAAAATATGCAATCCCGCACGAACCCAAAGCAGTAGCCGAAAGCATATAATCTTCGGGAATTACCAAGGTCTTGCCAAGTTTTTCAAACAAAAATACAATGCGTTTAAAATTTTCGCATTCGCATTTGTTGCTTGCAATGCACGTCATTGATTCTTGGATTTTTATAGCGGTATTTGGCATCGCTCGTGCAATACAAATATCGGCAGAAATTACCGATTGAATATCGGCAATGGTAACGCCGGTAACAATAGAAATAAGCGTGTGTTGCGGCGTGATGCAATTTTTTATTTCCTGCAAAATATTTTGCACAATAAATGGCACAACGGCTACAATCACGATTTTTGACTTTTGCACCGCATCGCAATTATCGGATTGAAACACAAAACCGTCTTCATTGAGATTTTTGGGTAAATCGGCTTTTGCACGAGTAATAATAATATCGGAAGCCTTGTAAGTGCCCGATTTTACTAACCCTTTGGCGATAGCCATACCAATGTTGCCACCGCCGATTATGCTAATAGTTGAATCAAAATTCATAAAAAATGTAATAAAATGAGTGTACTTTCTGTTATAACGAGTGAAAAGTACACATTTTTTTTGAGTTATACTCAATTTTTACCTAAATTTACAACCAAAAATTTTGATATGATACAATTTGCAAAAAAATATTTACTTGGTATAGTTTTTTTATGTGCGCTGCAATTTGCAAGTTTTGCACAATCTATTTCAATTTCGGAGCTTAAACAAAAAGCAAAACACGGTGATGTGAAAGCGCAAAGTGCCTTGGGCGCATATTTTTATAATGGCGAATATGGTTTGAAACAAAATTACAAAACCGCCTATAAATATTTTGCGCAAGCTGCTGCACAAGGCGATGCGCAGGCGCAAAACGATTTGGGTGTATGCCTGAAAGATGGGCGAGGAGTGAAGCCGGATTTGGTTGCCGCGGTGCAAATGTTTGAAAAAGCCGCTGCTCAAGGTTTGGCGGTAGCGCAATTTAATTTAGCGGTATGCTATGCCAACGGACAGGGGTTGAGCAAAAGCCCCACCGAGGCGTTGGAATGGTATAAAAAAGCCGCCGAACAGGGAAATACTAAGGCAATGTTCAATATTGCTGTTGCATACGCCACAGGTCAGGGCGTTACTCGCAACAATGCCGAGGCTTTGAATTGGTACAAAAAAGCCGCCGAACTTGGCGATGCCGATGCGCAATTTAATTTGGGCTATTGTTATTATGTGGGACAAGGCGTGAAAAAAAATTACGCTGAAGCGGTAAATTATTACAAACAAGCCGCTATGCAAAATGATGCCGATGCGCAAGATGCGTTGGGAACGTGCTATTTGCAAGGCTATGGCGTGGTAAAAAGTTTTAGCGAAGCCGCAAAATGGTTTCAAATTGCCGCCGAGCAAGGACACGATAATGCGCAATTTTACATCGGTTGGTGCTACGATAAAGGCTACGGCGTGCCTCGTAATTACAAAGAGGCAAAAAAATGGTACACCAAAGCCGCCGAACAAGGTAATCGGAAGGCTAAGTCGAGTTTGCGGAATTTGAAGAAATAAAGCCCCCTAAATCACAAGCCTCCCAAATCCTCAATCAACTGCTCCACAGCCTGCTTAATTGTTGCACTCTGCTCCAAAAGCTGCACAAACTTACTGCCCACAATTGCCCCCGCTGCGTGTGAAATAGCTGCATCAAAAGTCGCTTTGTTCGACACGCCAAAACCTACCAAACGAGGATTGCGCAAATTCATTGCATCAATACGTTTGAAATAATCTTGTTTTTTCTCGTCAAAACTTTGTTGTGCGCCGGTAGTGGCTGCGCTCGACACCATATAAATAAAACCTTTGGTGTGTTCGTCAATCAAACGTACACGTTCTTCCGAAGTTTCGGGCGTAATAAGCATAATCACGTGAATGTCGTGTTGTTCGGCAATTGCTTTGTACGATTGCATATAATCGGCAAAGGGCAGGTCGGGAATAATTACGCCGTCAACGCCAACGGCGGCGCAGGATTTGCAAAAATTTTCGAAACCATATTGCATAATTGGGTTCAAATAACCCATAAGAATAATTGGCATTGTAATCGTTTGGCGCACGCCCTGCAATTGCTCAAAAATCAAGGCGAGCGACATTCCGTTGTTCAAGGCTTTTTGTCCGGCTTGTTGAATTACTACGCCGTCAGCCATAGGGTCGGAAAACGGAATGCCGATTTCAACTAAATCAATGCCATGCGCTTGCAATTCGTGTAACACTGTGCAGGTGTCGTTTAATTTTGGGAAACCTGCGGTAAAATATACCGATAGGATTTTTTCGGTTTTTTGTTGGAATAATTTGTCTATTCTGTTCATAATGTTTGGTTATTTGTTGATTTGATTATTTGTTGTAGGGGCAATCCCTTGTGGTTGCCCTTTGAAAACGATAATAATATAATAGGGCAACCACAAGGGATTGCCCCTACGCCGTCAATTGCGTAAATGTTTTATAAATCGTTTTATTTTTTCAATATCTTTCAACCCCGATTCTATTTCAAAACGGCTGTTGATGTCCACCGCATATAATTTCGGCAGGTTTAAATTCTTTATTTCTTTGGCATCGTCCTCGCAAATTCCTCCGCTTAGGAAAAATGGGGTATTGCCGTTGTAATGTTTTAAAATGTGCCAATCGAATTTCACACCCGTTCCGCCGTGCTTTAAGTCCCCCTGTGGGGGATTTAGGGGGCTTGTCTTTGTATCAAACAAAAAGAAATCAACAACCCCCTCATACACTTTTGT